>Ga0315913_1007519_pt1 | contig 13057 bp, 3 predicted proteins | sample MpolsnodulesMG_FD_207736 | JGI IMG/M metagenome (GOLD analysis project Ga0315913, IMG submission 207736) | Medicago polymorpha root nodule microbial communities from Los Angeles, California, United States - small nodules | ecosystem: Host-associated > Plants > Roots > Nodule | place: USA... | reverse complement strand
CGTTAGGGCGGTTGGGGCTTTAAAAAAAATGTTTTAGTCATGTATTTCATTTTTGGAAGCAACAATATTTCAACAAAAATAGAAGTGGCATAGTGGTTATAGTTGTAAATTGTAAGCATATGGTACCTGGTTCGATTCTTTACAAACTCTTTTTTTCATAAAAATTACTCAGAACCACTAAAAAGGCGATATCAATATTAAGATGATTAGACCTAAAATTATCTCCTTCATGAGTTTCTTCTTCGAAACAATCGGTTACTTTCCATTGGTCCAGAATATACAAGTTCTCTTTTTCTTGATAGGTGAACAATATTGAAGTTTAAGTATGAGTGGTTAGTCCACATCATACATTTTTTTGAGAGGTAGTCCACATCCTACATAAAGAGCTAAATATTATGATATACAAGAGAGATCATTGATATAATTAATATTTTAAAAGTTTTAAGTAAAATGTGGTGTACAATTTTTTCAACAAATAATTCAATTATAAAACAGGGTGTACTCAATTGATATATTGGAGGTTGATTTTTGGTGACGAAATAATTTGTGATCAGATTTTAGTTGCTTCATGACCAAACACAAATTAGTCTGGGTCCTTTCCTAAAACAAAAGATACACTTAATTTTTTAAATATAATTAGGATTTGAAAGTGGCTTTTAAAAAGAAGAACTTTAAACCCACTAAATAGCCAAATGTTATAATTAAGTGTCTTCAGATTTTTTTAACCATCTGATTCTCATAAGAAAAAGTTTTTGTTAATTTGCAGTTCGGTTAGGAGATAAGTAAAGTTTAGTTGTCTACTTGAGTTGATCTAGTGGTGTTGGTTTTGGACGTATATGTTTGCTCTGTTTTAAGTTCGATTCTTCCTAACTAGTTTCGTAGTTTAGCTTCTTAAAAAAAAAAGGTAAAATCCAGTTAATGAAAGATGATTGATACAAACAAATAATATGTTTCATCAAAAAAAATCAAATTCAAATTCTTCTAAAAAATTCGTCTTTTAATAAAAATCATTAATCATCACTTTGCTCAATTCCTTAATTTATGATTGTCTGAGCAATGTGCTAACTAATCCACGGGCAGAGCCACTAAAAAGAATTCACTATAATCGGTAATTCAGATTACAGATACTGAATTGTAGAGGTAACGCTAACTATAACAAAACCACTAGCTATTGGTGCAAGAAATAATAACACACAAGGCTTTTATTTATATGGTCAAGTCTTTGCATATTTCTTCATATTATCCGATGTGGGACATTTTTCCAACACTAATTCAAGGAATATTTCAAAAAATCTCCACCTTGACTTGAATCTTCTCCAAATAACCAGATGCATCAGATGTACCTGACATGCCAGATGTGACATAACCAGATGTACTTGAAGTACCATATGTGCCAGATGCATTAAACGGAATGTACAGATGAGCCTGCTCTGGCTCAGGCCTTTTGCCCCTCTAAGGGCAATCAACAACTTATAACATTGAGCAAGTTCAAACAATGTTGAAACTTGCACTACGGAACCGACTTGGTAAACGTATCAGCTGGGTTGTCTGTTGTACCCACTTTATTTACCTTAAAAGTGAATGGCTCATGAGGACCAACTTCCTTTGCAACCTGTAAAGCATAGGAAACCATGTCCTCATAGCCATACCTCGTAGGAGGTACCCCAAAATTAGCTCTTTTAGAGCGATTAAGAGCTATAATGTGATGTTCCCCTGATGCTATTGGAACAACTGATACTTCTGCCTCTGAATGTAACTGAGGAGAGCCCTCCTCTGCTTCAAAAGTAGTCTCAGTTTCTCTCTACTCCACCTGCTTCTCAATACCACAGTCTTCCTGAATAGTGAACTTCACAGTTAGGTTAATCATGGAATTTTCATCAAAGAGAACATTCCTACTTAAAATAACCCTCTTCTCATATGGGGACCAAATCCTATATCCTTTCACACCATCCCCATAACCTACAAATACTCCTTTCTTCGCTCCTGGCTCCAACTTTCCCTCATTGACATGATAGTAGACAATGCAACCAAAAACCCTCAAATTAGAGTAATGAGCAGATTTCCCAGACCACAGTTCATAAAGAGTTTTCATATTTATACTCGTGTGAGGTCCACGATTTATCAGATAGCATGTTGTGTTAACCGCTTCTGCCCAAAACGTTCTTGTTAACCCAATATTCGAGAGAATACACCAAGCTCTTTCCAGAAGTGTTTGATTCATGCGTTCTGTTACACCATTCTGTTAAGGTGTATTTCTAACTGTATGATGCCTGGAAATCCCTTCAGTCTTGCAAAACTCATTAAACTCACACCAACATAATTCCAAACCATTATCAGTTCGTAGACTCTTGACCTTCTTCCCATTTTGATTCTCCACTAATGTCTTCCACTGCTTGAAGTTCTTGAAAGCATCACTCTTATGCTTTATTATGAATATCTAGGTCATCCTTGAATAATCATCAATCAGCGACATAAAGTACATGGACCCCCCCAAAGACTCCACACGTGAAGGCCTCCAACAATCAGCGTGGATGTAATCTAGTGTGCCCTTTGTTCTATGAATCGCTTTTGGAAACTTATTGCGATGTAGTTTCCCAAAAACACAATGTTCACAAAACCCAAGATCCTCTATCTTTGCCCACAAAGAAGATCATCTTTAGCCAGAATTTACATCCCCCTCTCACTCATATGCCCAAGCCTCATATGCCACAATTTCATCATATCTTTTTGGTCAATCTCGGAGGAAGCAACAACGACATAATCAGAAAGCGCGGTACCTTGTAGAAAGTATAGAGTACCTCGCTTCACACCTTTCAAAATCACACTTGAACCCTTGCAAACATGTGTAACTCCACCTTCACCTTTGAAACTAAACCCCTTCTTGTCCAAAAGACTCAGAGATATCAGATTCTTTGTCATGTGTGGAACATGTCTAACTTCGTTCACTGTACAAAATTTACCATCATGAGTCCTAATCTTGATAGAGCCCATCCCAACCACCTTGTAGACAGAACTATTGGCCGTAACAATATTGCCACCATCCAACTGCTCATAGGATGAAAACCATTCTCTCCTAGGACAAATATGATAAGACGCTCTAGAATCTAGAACCCACACATTAGTGTAATATGTGTGACTATCAGCAACTAAGGCGATATCCTCTTCGGAATGTGTACTATCCTCGGCAACAACGACCGTACATGACGCCTTCTGTTGTTGCATTGGCCTCTTCTTGGGACAATCATACTTCCAATGCCCCTTCTTTTTACAGTAATTGTAAATATCAGTTGGTTTCATACCCCTACTGATTGGTTTCTTAGAGAACTTCTTTTTCCCTGATTTACCATATCACTAATTGATGTTTGCTACTAGTCTAACAGCCTGACTATCTGAAACAGTGCCACTGCAGTTATGTCGCAGTTCTCTACTATGAAGGGCAGACCTAACTTCTTCCACAGACAGTGAATCTTTACCACTAATGAAAGACTCCATAAAGTTCTCATATGACAATGGTAAAGAAACTAACAGAATCAAGGCAACATCCTCATCATTAATCTTAATATCAATATTACGCAGATCTAATAATATTGAATTCAATTGATCTAGATGTTCTCTCAGGGACATACCTTCCTGCATACGCAGACTGAACAGACGTTGCTTCAAGAGCAACTTGTTGGTTAAGCTTTTCGTCATGTATAGACTCTCTAGCTTACACCACAGACCGACAACGCTATCCTCTTCAGCAACCTCAGTGATGATATGATCATCCAAAACAAGGAGCAGCGTAGAATGTGCCTTCTCCTCCAGAGTGGCGATATCAACTGGTAGAGGGTTTGACGCAGGCTTTAACAAAGGTGTCCATAGACCCTGTTGTTTAAGCAACGCCCGAATCTTGATCTACCACAAACTGAAATTGTTCCTCCCAGTGAACTTGTCGACTTTCTAACTTTTACCTCCAGTCATTGTTCCCGCTTGAACAGATTCCAACCAAGCTTTGATACCCAGCAATGACAATAATAGTAAAAGACAAAATGAAAAACGACACAAGATTTAACGTGTTATCCAGCAATGTGCTGACTAATCCACAGGCAGAGCCACTGAAAAGAATTCACTATACTCGATAATTCAGATTACAAATACTGAATAGTAGAGGCAACGCTAGCTATAGCAAAACCACTAACTATTGGTGCAAGAAATACTAACACATAAGACTTTTTATTTATATGGTCAAGTCTTTGCATATTTCTTCATATTATCTGATGTGAGACATTTTCTCAACACTAATTCAATGCATATTTTAACGGTGTCCTTTTTAAAATACAAAATAAATTCCTATTTTTCTAACTACGTGTTGATAGAATAGTAGCTTTGCATATATTTGGTAAAAGACTAAAGGTAGCTAAAGCTGCATGATGGCTTTCATTTTGTTTTATTCTCCTTATCTGGCATCTTATTCTCTCAACCAAATCTTCAAAGAGATTCTAATTAAATAACAAATACATCTAAATTGAGTTACTATTACAATATACTATATAGTATATACTATAAACTAATCCGAAAGTACAGTTTCAGTCAGTGGATTACATATCATAGATTGAATTGACGTGTTATTCTCAAAATGATCACAAAACTTCATATAATATATGATATAGTTGGATGTTTGTATTGATTATTTTTTTGAATCGATATTGATTGATTTTTCGGTTAAGTAAAAGAGCATAATATTGTACATTGATTGGACGAAGGAGTGAATTATGAAGAAAGAGACCCACTATACATAAACTACTATATCAAAGAAAATGATATATTGAACCACATTGCATCGTGACAATATACTACTACTGTGATTGTCTTATTCAATCAAAGCTCCAAGTGGATTATATTGTGGCGGAGAAAGAATGCCGAAAGCAATTAATTAGAACATTTCACATCCACTAAACTCCCTTATAAAGAAGGGACCAAGAAAAAAATCAATTATGTTCAAATAGATAAAAGGAAAAGTAGCTAGATATACAAAGACAAGCAAAACGTCATTGTCTTCAGGATATATATCTTCAAAAAGATTTATTATGCATAGTAACAAACACTAAAAGTATGATCATCTTAATTATGAAATTTCATAACACGCCAAAAACAAGGCTTTATTTTCTTGCCTCGCCACTTTTTTAACCACCATTCTTTTCTTATGGTTGACTGTTTGGTGTAAAAAACTTAAAAACTTAAGCTATTAATTTTTACAACCTTTTAGATTGCTTCATTATAATGAAGTGGTTAAAGAGTCTGATGTTATGAATAAATGGTTTGAGAGTTTTTTTTAATGATAAACATTAGTATGTTAATTGTTATGTTAGTTTTTTCTGTTTGTCAGAATTTGAATTGCTCAAAAGATTCTGAATGTAAATTTTAACTGGAACAATCAATGATGAGATTTTATTTATCTTTTGGTTGAATTCTGGATTAATTAACAAAATTTCTTTCTCTCATAAATCGATAGGTTAAAAACAAAAACCTGACATTAACAAAAATATTGCTTCTATTTTTTTTGACAACAAATATTGCTTCTATTTAAATCAGAACATTTGTTCCTATAAATTTAACTCAGTTGATAGAGACAATACATAATATATGCAAAATCTGGGTTGCAAACTGCGGTCAAACCCCAACCACCATAAAAAAATAGAACACTTACGATAAATGATCATTTTGTAATTTAAATTTTAAAGAGAAAAGTCAAATGTTATTTATTAATGCATGTTAAGCAACACCTTATACACTTGTCATTAAGACAAGACTCGATAAAACATTAATGTAATTTGAATGACATAATTATAGTATTTATAGACTGTAGAGGAACCATCTGCTGCATGTTTTATAGTTATGGCGGGGTATGAAGTGAACAGGACGAATTTGTCATTTTGTCAGGAAACATATGAAATCAACCCACCTGGCTTTCACGTGGAGGTTCCATAAGGGAACAGATTACTTTTTGCAAGTGTTTTGAAATCATCTGCATTGTTATTGAAACGATGCATATGCGACGAATAGACAATTTTGTTTTCTTTTCTCTCAAAAATCCATCAAGTTAAAAACTTACACAGTTATTTGGTGGTGATTAATTTCTATTGAGAAATTTGTTAAACATATAAGGTAGATTTTTTCCTCAATCTCAACTGAATTTTTTCTCATGCCAAAAAGATATAGATTGAATTTTAACTACTTGTTTAAATTGTTTAAGTCACAAAATTACTACTTAAACCAATCATATAATTGGTCTCTATCTGAGATATTATATATATGTTTAATTATTTAGCTCCTAAAAAAAAATATCATTATTTAGGTTCATATTGCGGAGAATTTTTTAAGGATCGTTTTTGTTTTTTAAAAAGAAACGGAAAACTATATCATAGCATAGTTTTGATTTTTGAATATATAAATATTTTTAATTATGTAAAACATTTCAAAAATATAAGTGCATTTTAAATAGGTGCTAATATTTTTTTACCTCTCTTGTGAAACCCTAGTTATCTTCGCTCTTTTATCTTATTTTTTTCACTTTGTATGTTAAGATCTCGTGATCGTCTCCCTTCCCTCGCGTTTCCACACTTGATATGTGTAGATTTGTTGGTATGCGGACATTTGCTTGTGTGTTTAGATCTTTTCATTTCAATTATTTAACATTTTCTTTGTCCATGTGTTTTGATGTTTATATGAACATCAAGTGTGAAGAGGTTGAAGTGGATTAATCGAGCAAATTTTCCTAATGGCAACAAAACCAATAGAATTATGGGTACAAAATATAGAAATGTAGCAATCAAGCACTTTTGATTTTAAGTCATCGCATAGATGGAGCTATCGAGCTACCGTCATAGGATTTTAAGTCATCCGCTTGATAGATTGTAAGAGCTTAACAATGTTTCACGGTGATTAATTCCTATAGGGTCACATGAAGTTGTTTTCTTACTTTATTAATTAGATGTTTATTTCTATTTCTTACTACTCATAATCTACTATTCATTACATTATAGTCAAATTAAAATCAGCATATTTTGTCGTGGACACAATTACGTATACCTTTGTTTGCCAAAACAAATATACATTTTGTGGTCCAGCCATGCAGAGATAGCTATGGAAAAAGCAACATAAACAAGTTAGTGTATGTCGATCGGAATTCAAATTAAAATATCATCGTCTTCCACTAGCTAGTTGGATCATATATATTGAGCTATCAATAAGCTACTTCCACTTTTTCTATTGACGACAACAACAAACAACACATCTTTCGTACGCATGCATTTGGATTGTGTCCATGCCAAGCCAACAGTCATTAATCTGTGAAGAACAAAAAAAAATGAATATATTAAATGCCACATGACAATAACCATATTATTATTATTATTGTTAATCCTCGTCTTCTTCTGAACAGTAGTTTTTTCTTTTGAAATAGTGTGGACATATCACACATGTATACGTGAGTTTGTAGGACTTCCTAAAGTGTGTTCTTCCTTGCATTCGCTTTCAATAAGCAGCGAAGCATTTGGGTCCACAGATGAAGATTTAACTTTTACGATCTATGAATATTGCCGAAAGGAGAATCATGTTTTTTTAAATACAGTTCGGACACCTACCAAAACATTCGATGCTTTAGACAATGGCTACATTTATCTATCGAACAAAATTAAATGCTTAGACCTATTTTTGAAAGAAAAAAATAAATGCTTAAACTTGAGTAAGATTATAAGATTAAAACAGATATGTAACGTTATAGGTTAAGAGTTTCATATAAATAAAATAAGGTCTAAACATGAATTTATAAGTGAGAATAGTCCTCAGTTTCGCAACGATGACTTGGATTCAATATAAATACCATAGATGAGGAGGTATATTTGAAAAATCATGTTCCACATAGATTATAAATAAGGTTCGACTAGAGTTTATCCAAACTGCTTTTGTAAGGATGATTTATGTTCAATATAAAAATCTAATATAATATCCTAATATATCCAAGATTTGTAGGGTCACCTACTATTAGGTCACGCTATCAGATTACTTTCTAGATATTAGTATATTGAATATGATAAGTTGTTAGATGAAATAAAATATATGAGCATGAGTTTATAGGTGAGGGTAGTCTTGATCTTGCGAACAAATTTTGTAAAGTTGTGTTAGAATCAACCAAGTTCTAAGTATAAGATTGTAGATATAAAAATTATTTTGACAAGTAGATAAGAAATTGTAATAGGTTGCAACTAATACAAATCTCTAAAAAATTGTCCAAAAAAGTGAACCCTTACTATTTTTTTGTAAATTTTAATAATATCATATCTCTTCATCTTTGTTATTATTATTATAAAATTCATTTCTTTTATTAAAAATGATAATGGCCCACCTTTAGGCTATTTTTCTTTTACGTACCAAACAATGTTCTAAAAATGAATCATTGCCTTTAAACCCTTTTAGAGAGGTGCATAGGTGCATACCAGACAAACTTATTGTTTAAATGAAGCGGAACGAGATTCTATATCGTTTTGGTAAAGTACTGTTTAACTGAAAATATATATGACAAAATTGAGTGTATTTTACAACAACGAAAAAAATACTTCAAAATATATTAAGCTATTTTCACACAAAAAAATATTAATGTGTTTACATTTATTATAGCATGGTGGCCCAAAAAAATTATTACAGCATTCAAATGAGAATAATATTCTCAATTTTCATCTTGTGTGTGTAAGTATGACAAATACAGAAAGTTCTAGATGCATTTAATGTAATTAACCGATTGTCCTAGTTCAGATGGCTAGAAATTTGCACATGATAGAAAAACTTTTATAATATTATGTTTTTCTTGAAATTTCAATAATATTCTCTATCATCCTTTATTATTTTCCAATATTCTCCTCAGGTTAGAAAAAACTCATTCCGTTCAAACTTTGTTTTTCGACACAATCATTAATCTTCTGACTTAGGACGATATGAGTCGTTTTTTAATACATATCTTTGACTATCATTAATAAATCATTATGTCGCTAAGTCAAATGTAGTTCAAAGACAAATTGATTCTAACAAATTCCCGAGATGGATTAGGAATCAAAATGACATATATAAGCTTGTTGTCACCTTGAATGGTTCCATTGTGACTAAAAATACTAGTGAATTGAATTCCTTTTTTCTTTCATTCAATTAATTGGGTGGTAAGGATGACAATATGATTTTAAATCCATCTTTTACAAAGTGTAAGTTTTGGCATGACAATCATAGTGTCAAGGTCTCTGAAGAAGAAGGTGGCAAGCATCCATAAGAATAACATCACACCATACATGGTCTTAGTACTATTTGCCAGTGTTGAGATACTTTTGCCTCATTACCCTCATTAAGCCATTGCAACTTGTATAGGCATGAGTGTTCATTTGTCAGCAAATATAGTTTTTCAATTATATAGGTTGACACAACATTTTCACAACTTCCACTATCAGTGATGATATCGCATACCTTACCTTGTGAGTCACCAGAATTGACCAGAATGATGGAGACTATTACCTAAATGTCACCTGAATTTTACAGAGTTTGCAAGAACAACCTTTTTTTACGCTAACCCATCGGCGACGGAGGCGGCATTCCGCGTAACATGCATGGCCAAATCAGAGTCCACCTTCATAGACAAACCCCTTAACCTATAAACACACAAATTGGGGGAAGAGATGAACATAAACCTCCATGTGAAGAACCCTAATTCGAAGAAAAAAAATTGGATCAAAGATGAAAACAAAGATTGGGTCGAAACTATAATAAAAAATGGAACTAATTTGAATTGCAACTTGAATCGGGGCTAGAATCTTGAATCGAAACTAGAATCTTGAATTCGAGCTATAGGTAGTGATCAATATGATTCACCGTGAGAGGGGTTCATGCGGGGGTCGGTGGTGCAAGCGACAAAATGTGCTTCCATGGAGTTAAAATCCTCTCCATTTCTTCCATTCAGAGAGATATAGGCTCAAATTTTTTTGAAAAAAGTAAAAAATAATTAATGATTGTGGGACTCATTTAGTGGGAGGACCCACTATCTATTTTATGTGTCTATCTCTCTCCAAATTGTGTATTCCATTTATTTTATCAAATGGAGAGGATCCTAACCCATTTAATGATAAAATCCACCACCCATTTTATGTGTTTATCACTTTCATAATTGCAATCTCCATTTATTTTTATAAATGGAGAGGATCTCAACCCGCTTCCATGGAGCTCTCCCACATTCTCAATAAAATTTAGGTAGTTATCACATTATGTTCACATTCAATAAAACTATTATAATTTTTTTTATATTTGAATCTATTACTTTTATAAAATAAATACGTTAGATAACATATATCCATCCATGATGATATGTAGAAGCAACAATCCTCTCGACCTATCTATTTCTGGTTTGTTCTTTCTCAAGATTAGTTCTTGTTGACAAATTAATAGATCTTATGTGAATGGCAAAACCATTTAAACATTAATCAGTAACTTCCATCAAGTTACCAAGAGAGAGAGAGAGAGAGAAATTCACTTGCATCATTTCATACTTTTTTTTAGGGGTGCATCATTTATTATTCTTACATGGTGGATATTTAAACACGCCTCATGATATATGGGCATGGGCTAACTCCCACCATATACTACTGAATTCTGAAATTAATTATTTATCTTTAAATTTTGTAAAATCATTCACTTGTATGTTCGAGTGACGATTATTGGAGGAAAATCTGTTGGCTCAACTTGAATGTGGTATCTGTCTCACTTCAATGTACAATTGTTTGATAAACAAATAAAAGCACTTAGTTTAAGTAGTGCGCAGCTCTATTGATGCCATGCCACAACAAAAAAGGGAAAAGAAACAGAAAGATATGTAGAGAGCTATATGCAATGCACAAGTGGGAAAAAGATGGGAAAGTTATGGGAATCCATATGAGTGTGATAAAGATGGATGGGTCAATAAATGGTAAATAAAAATATCCTCTATATACTCATAATCATAGAAAATTTATATATATATATATATATCACCCAGGGAAAAACAAGGTCAAATATTGAATAGAACGGGACCACTTCTTTTTACAGAGATACAAATCTACCGTTTTTTTTACAACAAAAATTTTATTATATAGTTTTGTTGCTTTGGAGTTATATTTAAAAAGTAAAATCTTATTATTAAAGAAAAAGGAAGTAAAATAATACAGAATATACAAATTAGTTACTTATTATTTATTCTATTTATAGGTTTTTTTATTTGTACAATATTCTATTTGTGTTGATGAACGGAATATCAAGTTTAGATGAGAAACAGATTATAAGGGTTGCAATCAACTTTACTGATTATTGTCCACTTTCAATAATTAAAAGTGGATGAAATTTGACCCAACTAACCAATAGAATGAGCTGTGTTTATCTGCAGAAATATTGAATTGAATTGTCTGGTTCCAAAACTCAATAGGTTAACTCCTGTATTCATACTACTGAATTAAAGATAGGGGTCTTGTTAAAGGGGATTCTTGGGACACTTTAAGGATCTCAAATTTAATAATTATTTTTTTGAGAAAGTCAACTATTACAATTTTGAATACAATAAATACACAATTTTTCATTAAAAACTTATCATTTAAAGTGTTTAAAGAATATCCAGAGAGACTCGTTAACATTTCCTTATAGATAAATCTCTAATGAGATTTAAAGTGTGAAAGTTGTGGTGGGACCACCCTATTGTCTTATTGTATCGGTTTTTTTTCTAAATGATTTATAGGATTTTGCAAATCTTTTTTGCTTGTAATAAAAGTTTAAAACTAAAATTGTGTAAATTATTAACCATAGTGATTTTATATATTTATATACAATTTTGTCACATTTGTAATATAGCAGGAGCATGTTGCATCTTTTATTGTTGGTGTTGACAGAGAAGAAGTGGGGACTGCTTTTTCTCGCAGTCTCTGTTTCCCGTCCGTCCTTTTTTCCATAATAACAACCATCCCACAGACATAGATACAGACACTCATCTCAACTCATAATTAACTACCCATCTTACACTTTCCGTTAAAAAAAAAAAAAAAAACTACCCTTACATTATTATCACCTAAAGCTATCTAGAAGTGACCTATGAAACTCGGATAAGAAGTACGAAATTCGGACACATAAAATATATGAAAGAAATATGTATTGATCAATCTTCATTAATATATTACAGAATCATTATAAAGAGATCTACAAAGAATTATAAGAAATTAATTTTGATAAACTTTACGAGAGCAAACCTAATTTCCATCATTTTTTCACTCAAAATGACCAAAAAGATTAGCTTCCAATGTTCTTTAAGAACACCCCAAAATTTATCTTATTTACGATCTTACAATCATTCAATGATTTTCACTCGATCAAGGTGTTTACAAAGTGTTTTGTAACTATAGAGTCTCTCTCCAAAAGACACAAACCTTTAGTTTTTTATTTCACGAATATCTTGATCTCTCAAGATTCACCCCCAAATTACACACAAATCTCTCACACTCTCGTTTGTTTCCCAGACCTCGAATTTCGTTGAAAGGTACCAACCCTTAGCCTATAGATTTCTTAGGAGTCTCCTCTTTTGGTTCCATGAGATTACATGAAAAAGAATCAGTCTTAGCATTTTATACACTCAAAAAGTTGAAAATTTCGAACTCATGTACTACTTTGTGCGCTAAGCGCACTCCCTCATGCGCTTAGCGCATGAGTCAGCAGTAGTACGACTCATACAATATTGATCTCTGCATCTCGCACAGTAGGCAGAAGCAAACATCCTCCTAAAAACTCAAAAGCCATGCGCCTGACACCTAGTGCTTGCGTCTAGCGCATGGGACAATTTAATATATTTTAACACAATTTAATATCTTAAAATTTTGAGTGAAGATCATAATATTTCGGTCTCTTACACTCTGTTTGGAATGCAAGAAATAGGGAAGAGAGACTGAGGGACGAGAGAAGATGGAGAGAAATGTTAAACTCATCCTGTTTGGTGAGGAGAGAAAGAGGGATGAGAGATTAAAATTGGCAT
>Ga0315913_1007517_pt1 | contig 13059 bp, 6 predicted proteins | sample MpolsnodulesMG_FD_207736 | JGI IMG/M metagenome (GOLD analysis project Ga0315913, IMG submission 207736) | Medicago polymorpha root nodule microbial communities from Los Angeles, California, United States - small nodules | ecosystem: Host-associated > Plants > Roots > Nodule | place: USA... | reverse complement strand
TGAGATTCGCTCAAATGTAATGGGAATTCCAATCACCATTACTGAAGAAGTGATTGGGAAAGCATGTAGAAGAAATGTTGAGGGAGCATTTCAATGGAACCTCAATAAGAAGACCAGTGATTGGATACCAGTGGTAAAACAATCACTTTTCAAAGGCAAGAAGGACGGAAAGTACAGTGACATGGAAAAAGAACATAAGGTTCTTCAGAAGTTGATGCAGGAGTGCTTTCTACCCAAAGGAGGAGGTGTAGATCAGCCTTCTTTAGAACACAAAGTGTTTTTACACTTCTTGGTTTTTTTGAGAACAAAGTCAGCAAAGTCACTTCTTAGATACATCTTTCATCACATGCTATGGGCACTAGAAAAAAGCCAGCAAAAGAATAGAGCGTTTGTGCCATATGGAAGATTGCTATCTGAAATCTTTCATCAAGGAGGAATGCTGGAAGTCCTTAAATTATCAAAAGTTGTGGATGATAACCAGCTAGGAACTGTAGTTGGAAAATACTTCTATGGCTCAACTTTGTACAACATGCATCTAGTGAAGAATGTTATCAGAATGGATACTGACCTGCAAGAATCAAATATCTTATCCAATCTGATGGATAATTTCCCTCCCATTTGCAAGCAAGATCCTCCAGATGTTAGAGCTCACTATATGTATGAGCACTAGAAGGCTACTGGGGAAACTATCAAGTATAGTGACATCCCAAACACTATGTATGGTGGTTCTCTACCAATTGCTTCCAAGAAAAGGAAAGCAAGGAAGAGTGCTTCTTCAGAAGATGTTGAGGAAGGAGCTTCTGAACCTCAACAGAAGAAGGCTAAGAAAATTAAGAATGCTCCTCAAGAACACTTGGTCAGTTCTAATATGCCAACAATTTCAGAAGAAGTTCAGGATCTAGAACCTGTTAAGGTTCTGAACAAGAGAACAAGAGGTGGAAAATCAACTGAAACCACACAGCCTCAACCTGCTCAATCCATTCCTAAGAAGAAGAGGAAACATCATGCTAGGAAAATGAAGGAATCATCTAGTGTGATTGTAGAAGAAGAACAAATTGAAGCTGCAACCAATCTTTGTAACAAGAGAGGTAAGAAGGAAGAAAGCTGCAGAAGAAGCAACTCTGCAAAAAGCTAAGGAAATTGCACAGAAGATGGGTGCTCCTGCTGAACAGTTGCTCAATGAGTCAACTATTGAAGCTGCTCAAATGGGAATTAAACTGACTGAGGAACTTCAACAGTTGATAGTGGCTGATGAAAGAGAGGTTGATGAAGATGGTCAGAGGGAGGAAGCTGCTACTTCAGAAGCAGATGCTTTAGAAGGAACTCAAGGTAACATTAATTCTCTCCACACTGTTAATGTTATAGAGATAGAATCTAGTTCAACATCACCTTCATACTCAACCTCAGACTCATCAGACTTAGATGATGTTCCTCTGAACAAAATCTATTCATCTATTAATAAAAGTCTTTCACCATCCACCAAACTCTGCAAAAAGCCAAGTGATGAAACATATGAGCCCTTGTATCCATCTGTTCTTGAAAGAATAGGTGAGATGTCTCAAATAAGAATAGATGTATGTGAAATACTACCTGCTGATCATCCTCTTCAACCACCTATGATTGAATGTCTTCAATCTATTCCTGCTGATGCAGAGGGTGTTGATGAACCAGCAGGGTCTGAGTCTGCAAATATCTCTACATCATCACATTCAAACTCAACCACCCAAACACCTGAACCCTCTGTGTTGGATGATTTGGTAAATCACTACTCAGGAGAATTACCAAGTTATGAGCCAACAACAACCAAACTCATAAATGGCCTCATATACTTGTACTGAAATCATCATTCATCCTGAACAACAACCTTACCATCTTAATGCAACACACTCAAATATTTCCTTTGGAATTGCATTGAGAAATTTGGCCAAGAAAATCAAACCTGTTCCTGAACAAACCTCCATTGACCAGATCAATGAACCTGACCTTATGATCATATTAGGGTCTTCTGATGGTCAGGATGAGCAAACTAATTCCTGGTTCAAACCTGGATTTCTTAATTTTGTGAGCTCATCCTCTACCATGATCTCAGAGTCTGTTCCTGATCAACCAGAGACCAACACACTCTTAACTGAACCCATCACAACTGATGAAACCTTCACAAATGACCAACCCTCATCTTCTAACCAAGCCATTCAACCTTGTGCTCCTGCCAGATCCACCAATGTTCCCTTTCCACCCACCCTGTTTCTAGATTCTACTCTTTTAGCAGATGTGTGTGAGAACATTTTTCAGGAGCTAAACAAGTTGATTGAAGCCAGAAACAACTTGGTTCATGAAGATATTTATGAGAAGCAGTGGAGGAGACTAAGAGAGAGTGTTGAGTTCATCATGTCTGAACTACAAAGGTCATGTCTTGATGCTCAAGACACTGCTCAAAACAACCTCCAGGATTGGCTGCAAGGGGTTGCCAACAACTTAAAAGAAGTTAGGGTCGGCAGAACTTCAGTAAGAACTCAACTGGTCATAAAGGATAAGACTCCCTCTGACTTCATTCCTTCATATGTTCATCCCAAGGAATTGAATCTAACTTGGTTGAACAAGGTAAATCTGAAGCAAGCTTCTACAGAGTTAGAATTGGTGGATAGGAACTCTCAACTGGAGAAATAAAACAGGCAGTTGAAGAAAGAGCTTCTAGAGCAAAAGTTGCTACTGCTTGAATACAAGTCATCTACAGAAGCCAAGCTAGAAGAAGCTAAGATAAGAGAAGAAAACTTGATCAGAAGTAATGAAGCCTCCAAGGAAGAAATGAAGCAACAAGCAGAAACAACAAACAAAATGCTTAAAGAGATTATGAAGATGTTCCAAAAACAAGTCAAACCTTAGTTGCACACCTCTAGCTTGTTTACATTCTTTGTTTGTACTTTGCATGTTTTTGTTTCTGAACTTAATTTTATGCTTCTGAACTTAATTGTATGCTTCTGAACTTATTTTGTGCTACTGAACAAATTTGTTTTCTCGTTTCTAAGCTAACTATGTTATTGAATTTCTCACTATTTTTTTTCTCATCTCTTTCTTTTTTGTCTTTATTTAATACTTTTTGTTAATGACAAAAGGGGGAGTAGATATATAGTATTTATAGGCTATGTGCCCCATTAATTTAATCTTAATCAAGTTAAATTAATAGGACCGTCTTCTTATCTCTTAGTCTATTAATGTGAGATTATTCTTAGTGTTATTACGTTTTTAAATGCTAAATTTAATTAACATGGATAGAACTTAGGGGGAGCTTACAAACCTCATACCCTTAAAGTACTATTAGACTTAGGGGAACTTACAAACTTCATACCCTTAAAGTCAACTTATTAGTTAGATTAACAACAATTGAACATTTTAAATACTAATGTTTGTCATCATCAAAAAGGGGGAGATTGTTGGAACAAAATGTGTTTAACAAAATGTGTCAATTAGATATGCTGATATTTGTTCAAGTGTACAGGACCATAGACAAAGTTTTTGATATATTATAAGGTTCTGAAAGGACAAAAGAGAGCAAAGGAATCAACAAGATTAAAGCTTGAAGCATCTGAAGAAAAGTGCTCCTGAAGATAAGCGCTCCTGAAGTGATGACGTCATCAGAAGCAAGTTTGTCAGAAGCATCTCATCAGAAGCCATATCACCAGAAGTTGAAGTTTATCAGGAGATAAGAGACTTAAAGCTTCAAAGGTTGTTCATTGGATTTAATTTTGTCCAGCATTGCAGAAGACTAAAAGAGTGTAGCAACAGTCGTTGTGAAAGAATTTAAAAGCATTGGATGCTTGTTCTCACAAGAGCGTTGACAAAGGACAATTGTACGAGTTGTACAACCACTTCCTCCACTACTCTGTTCGTGTCTCTGCAACAAGACAAGAATAACAGTTATGCATGCAGTAATGTTCCTTCCAACTAGGAATGCATTTGAAATTGATTCTTCATAGGACAATAACCATATCAGGCAAAAGATCACAGGTGATTTTGATCAAGCTTCAAACAACTCTTTTAATGTGCTGTCAATTTCCAACGTATCTTTCACACCTCTATATAAAGGAGTGAAGACCTGCTAGTTGGATATGCAGAAACACACAAAAACAAGACTCATACAACAATTCACAAAGTGCCAAACTCTGTTATTATTCTGCATCTAAAGTCACTTAGAATTTCTTATCAAAGTTCATATCTTAGAAATTCTAAAGTCTTAAGAGTATGTATCTGATTTGTATTGTGAACACCACTGATTGTATATCAAATGTTCAAACTCAAACAAACTTCTTTGTAATTCTGTTTGATTAGAAGTCTCTTGCTTGTGTGCTTGAGCAATAGAAGTCTCTTACAGTTGTGCTTGAGCATTGGAAGTCTCTTGACTGTGTTCAGGAGCATAGGAAATCTCTTGCAATTGTGCTTGAGTAATTTGAAGTCTTGTGGTAGTTGTAGCATTGAGCAGTTGTAATTTGGTATTACATTTTTAGTGAACTCTCCTTGGAAGTGCAAAGGGGACATGACTACTTCTGGTTTGTGGAAGGAACCTGTATAATTGCTTTGTGTCTTTCTTCTCTCTCTCTCTGTTTTATCCGCTGCATTTAAATTTTGATTATCACTTCAGAAGCTGAACTCTATCTGCTTCTGATTAGTGACTTCAGTAGGAGAAAACGAAGAAAAAGTAAACACAATTAAACCCCCCCCCCCCCCTTCTTGTGTTTTTCTCACCTTCAAAGGCACACGACCCATTTTACAACGGAGAATGTAGGGTGCCTCAGTCAACCAAGAATCATGAATGGTTGATACCAAGCAGCATATTCTTATGAAAGTTCACCTTGAGACCAGATGACGCTTCAAAGAGGAGGAGCAATGCTTGTAAAGCTCTGATATTGGCCCAACTTCTAACTCTGACTAACAAAGTATCATCAACAAATTGAAGGTGGGTAACAAAAACATAATCAGAGGTGCCCGCCTTATAACCAGTAAAAAGACCAGCCGCTACTAAAGCATTCATCATAGCATTTAGACCTTCAGCAACAATTAAGAATAAAAATGGAGAAAGCGGATTGCCTTGTCTCAACCCTCGCTCAAATTTGAATTCACCAGTAGGATGGTCGCTAGGGATGGGAATAGGCCAGACCGACTTACAAGGGCCTATAACCTAGCCTACGACAGGCAAGACTTTTTTCTTAAACATAGAAGACCTAGGCTTTTTTAGAAGTCTATTTAGCTTAAAAGGCCAGGCCACAGGCCATTCAAAAAGACTCTTAGGCCTATTAGGCCGGCCTATTTAAGTAAATATGAAAAATATTATTTATTATTATATTATATTTTGTACTTTGAATTAAAATAAATTTTGTTAACTTTTTTATTAATTTAAGCTTATTAGTATACATTAAATTTTTATATATTTAAATGTATTATTATAAACTAGAATTTAAATATGATACAATATATAGTCAAATTCCCTAAAAACTCATGTTGATTATCAAAAGAGAATTTAATCTAATTGATATATTAGTTCGCTAGTCTATTTAAACTTAGATCGTTTTGCTTATTTAAAGATGTCCATATGAAATAGGCCTTTAAACATGCTAGCAGGCCGTATCAGGCTTTCAGAAAGCCAAGGTCAGACCTAAAAAGTAAGCCTATGACAGGCCGCAGGCTAGGCTTAGGTCTTCAAAAAATTTGGCGGGCCAGACTCAGGCCTTACAAAGCTTAGCTCGGCCTAGCCTATTCCAACCCCTAGCAGCCACTAACAATGAACTGTGTAAAATTATAGTTGGTCGAGTTGGAAGAATTGAAAAAACACTTATTTTAAGTATTTAGTTTTTTTTTGAAAGAAATAATTTTAAGTATTTAGTTTCCTTCCTTAAAAAGAGAGTATTTAGTCAGTGACACACATTTGCTTTGTGTATAATTTTTATACTAAATTATAATTATAATTAGTATATTGTAAATATTTTCATTTTTATTTAAAAGATTTAAAATATTATAATTAATTAATTGATTAGTGACCAACAATTATCTTGTGAATTAGTTGTATGCCATAACTTCACTCCTTAGTGACTCGCTTTTAGAAAGGAAAAAAAATCATGTGAAAACATTATAGTGACATGCCATAAGGACGACAGGGTTGACAAATAAAATTTTGTCACTTATTAGAATGAATGAAAATGTATAAGAATTCTTTTTTATAATTAGTATATTATAATTATTCTTATTGGCAAACAATCGTCTCATGTATAAATTATATATTTCAATGATATTTTTTATTGACTCATTTTCAAAATATAATTTGGAATCAATAAGTTTTTAGTCACTTTGTAGAATAAACAAAAATGTATAAAGAGTTGTTTTTTTTTGTTAAAAATATTTAACAAAAATATTTGTGTAAAAAATATTAAATGGGGAAATATTGTATTTATGATTATATATGTTTTGTTAAGTTTATAGTTTTTCAATTTTATTTAGAAGTTATAAAAAATTTCTATTTAACTAATTGATCAATGACAAACAATTGTCTTTTTTCGATAAGCCAATAGATACGCTAGGCATCAAATTTAAGGTGAGTCTGAAAGACAGATACCATCAAATTCAAGGTGAGTCTAAAAAAAGAAAGAATATATATACAAGAGGGATGGTCAAACAAAAACCCTCGATAAATAAGGAAAAAGAAAAAGAAATAAAAAAAATGGCTCTAAAAGAGAAAATGTTGCTCAACCGCATTCGGGTTGACCCTTAGATTGAATGCTGTAGGAATTAAGTTTACTTAGGACCCGTTTATTATGAATTAAAATAAAAGTGATTTGACATAAAATAATTTAGATTTGAAGCTGTTTTTAGATTTTTTAAATTGTAACAAGCGGATGCAACACTTTTAAAATTAATTATTTTTTTTTAAAAATAATTTTTTTCTTAAAAAAACTACAACAAAACAGACTCTTAATTGTTTCGTTTGCTTTTTCGTCAACTAAAGCGTAATGAGGACATCACAACACAACCCAACACAGTCGTACAACTACGATCTACTTTGGACAAAAATAATTACATAGAGTAAACAATGTGACACTAGCTAGTATCATTTTAAAACATCCTTAGATATGAGATATCTTACATTAAAATTATGTTGGATCCATTCTTTGCACTTAATGGATTTTGTAATCTGTCATCTCTTAACTCTTTTCCTGAGAGATTCAGCAACTGCAAGAGAAAGCAAGTTTGAACATGTTCCCATGTCAATCACTACTATAAAAATTTGCATGTTGAGAATAATTTTTCTTTATAGTTTTTTTTTTTAGGAATGCTAGCAACATATCTTCTAACATACACGTTTCAACACACTCTCTTTGATTGGTTAAAATTCACATGGGACCCACCAAATTCATATGGGACCCACATGATTTGGTGAACCCATATGAATTTTAACCAATCGAAAAGAGTGTTGAAAAGTGTGTGTTCGAAAGTGTGTTGCTAGCATTTTTTTTTTCTTTCTATATAGAGTTGGTTTGGTTCATAGGATTTTGTATTGTGTCTGCATTAACTGTATAACCTCTAGGCATGGCAATGGGCGGGGTGGGGACGGGTTTTGTCATCCTCGTCCCCATCCCCTAATCCCATATATTTACACGTTACCCTACCCATATCCAACGGGGATGAGAAATTGAATCTCATCCCCGTCCCCAATGGGTTCGGGTATTCCCATCTCATCCCCGTCCCCGCAGTGAATAAATTTTTTTGATAAAAAAAGAGTTTTTTTAAGCTTCAATGACAATATTGTAGTGCATTATCCAACAATTTGCGTTCATTTTAACATTTACTTACCGAATAATTCGGTTGCTCCTTTAACTATCAATGAAAGTTCGTTATATCATGACAATTATCAAACCAAATAACATGGCATGTCATTATCAACCTCTTCAACAAAAACAAAAATATGATCTTTCTACATTCGGGTAGGGTTTCGGTATGGGTTCGGGGTGGGTACATATATCCCGTTACCTGTCCCATACCCGTATATTGGAATCGGGGAATACCCAAACCCAGTCAAATCGAAAAAACTCGTCAAATCGGGGTTAGTTTGGACGGATACCCATGGGCACGGGTTTTGTTGCCATGCCTAATACCTCAAACTTATATGCAACCTGCACACTTGAGATTTTATAATCTCTTCTATTCCTCCCATGTAATCATATACAATTATGGTATATGGGTCAAGCATCAACCTACAAGAGCATAAAGTAGAACATATAGTGTGAAGTTTAATTCAACATATAGTAGATAACTGCACTCATTCATTGTAAAGTCACGAGAATTTTCAAAGAAAACTTCAAGAGAGCACAAATAAGCAATGCAATAATAGAAGATAAATTAATTTTTTTAAAGCCTAAACAAATTTTATCAATGAACACAGTTGAGAACAAGGCCTCCCCAACTTGGCCCAAACAAAAGGTTACAAAAACTGCTGCAATAACCAATGCAAACATGACAAAGTATTACTACACAACCCCCATCTCCAAGACTAGGTTTTTATGGCTTCCAACACCTCCAAAGCAATGTTTTAAAAACTGGACCGAACCGAAGATCAGTCCGGGTTGGTCTGATGTCTGGAACTAATCGTCCTAAAAACCGGCTAAACACTGCTTGAACCAGAAAAAACCGGACATAACCGGTGTAGCCGCTGAACCGGTACCGGTTTCGTAAAATCGGTCGGTCTGGAAAAACAAAGTTTAGTGATTTTTTTCCTCGTATTCTTCCCTTTCTCACTTCAGATCTGAGTAATCCAGCATATTCTCAGAATTTTTTACACATATACATCTCAAATTTGATTAAAAGTCTTAAAACTTTTGTTTTGCTTATGTATAAATTGTTCATTACAAACTATTGGTCTATGAGCATGAAGAATAAAGAAGGAGGTGAGAAGGAATAAGGAAAATGAGCTGAAAGTGCTCGATTTTTTTGCTAGTAGATATAAAGCAAATTTGACTATAAAAATGTTATTTTGTTAATATCATTTAAAACAATAAGAATTTATATTATTCCTTCAAAAAAAAAAGAATTTATATTATATTTGTTACCTTTTTTTTGAAAGACGTTATTATATTTGTTATATTTTTGGTATCATTGAAAAAAATGAGAATAATTTTTTACAATATGAAAGTGCAAAATATACATACTTATACTTTTAATCAAATTAAATATAACTAGTGTATTTACCTGGCGTTGCCTGGGTTAAACATAGTCAAGAAAAAAAAATAAAACTATGTATGGCATCCGCAAATAAGATTTGTCACAAATTGGCATGGGACGAATATCTTAATAGGTACACACGAATAGAATAAAATAAACCATATTTTTTTTGAAGGAAAATAAAGCATATTATAAATACTCTTAAATTTATAGATGCACAGACAAATAAAATTTACTGGATTTAGAAAAAATATTAACACATATATAGTAAAATTAATTTTTTTTGAAGTTTCCGAACACGCATAAATCTGTATCCGTTATTAAATTAATAAAATTATACTATTGTTGTGTTACTTGAAAAATAATCTTCTCTTCATGAAATAAAATATAACTGGATTTCCTAATTAATGAATTTTGTTTGATTAGTAATTTGTGAATACTTGGTTTGAAGTTATTGAACTTGAGGAATAACATCGTTAATTATTAGTTTTTAATTTTTATAGGGTGTGTTTGATACTCCCATTTTTTCTAAAAGTCCAAAACATAAAAAAAAAATTAAACATTTCCAAACAATTTTTAATATACACTATAAAGTTTAATTTGAAACACGTATGAATTTATTAAGAAAAATACCTCTATATAATTTAAACTTAGCCAATTGCAATATCAAAATAATGGGTACATATGGATTTTCAGACATAAAGCCAATAACTTGATTTGCATATTCTTCTCATAATGTGCACTTGAGATTCTCCCCTCCCCTGAAAATAAATTAAATTATAAATCACATAAGTTTATCAATGTGGAAAAAAATCATTAAATAATATTTTCTCAAGATCATCCAACTCCAGAGGCATATAATTGGTTGATTGGACAACATTTTTGTATTCTGTGAGTTCTCTCTTTGCAGCTAATGTTCCAATAATATCTTTAAAAAAAAATATGAAAGGTGAAGTTAATATCCAATGCAATACAAAAAAATATAACAAATAAATAGGAAATAGATATAAAACAAAAACCGACTCCTTAAAAAAATACCAATTAGGTGTGAATCTTCATTCTTAACTTTAAAAATTTCATCATAAGATGTGAATTTGAATGCATAAAAAATAACAATTGAATCATCAACTGGTTCCACGGTGGTCATGTCCTGAAAAAATAGTCTATAGTCATGGCAAGTTGGTTTAAACTTATAGTTGTTCTTAAAAACTGAGATATTTGTTATCTTGTAACATATTCTCTCAACCATCAAAAATTGATATTTTGTCGCTTTGTTACTCCACACAATGCATTGAATTTTGCTTCCTTAGGATATTAGAAACAACAAAAGTCAACAAAAATTGTGAATAACTATACATACAAATGTTCTAAAAATAATAATAAAACATAACAAATAAAAATCGTAAAGATTAATTATCATATGAAATAATTTTAAATAATGTAAAGTCATGTTAGTTTGTAAAAGTTAACAAAGAAAAAGAACTCATGCATAATTTGTCATCCATGAAAACCATATTGATCAAATCAATCTGGTCTCGATCTTTGAAGTTTGACATTCTATATATTCAAAAGATCCTAATCTTAAATCTCTATACTTTGTATTTACTATTGATGGTTAAGCTATCCATGAGATCAAATTTTGTAGCCAAAGTTTTTGAAAAATAAAAAATCAGAGTGATGAAATTTATTGGTTAGTTAGGAATCAAAATTGAATGAAGGTTATGTAAGTATGTGCGTAAGCATCATTATAAATTTTTAAGATGCCGTTTGAAAAGTTGTCTTCAAAATTAAAAATAACAAAAGGACAAAAACATGTTATATTAAAAACTAGTATTAGGAAGCGGTTGATATATATATATATTATAAAAATCAAAATATAAATAAAAGAAATATCAAAAGAATTGGTGTTTGCCAAACCTGAAGAACGAAAAAGGTTAGATCAAAAGAAGGTTTGTGTTTCAGATTATGCTCAAAATGTGTGAATATGTGATTAACAAAAATTCCTTTATTTTATTTTTTTAATGAAAAAACTCCTGTATTTATAGTTAACATTTGTATTAGAATATGTTGCTAAAAGATAATATAATAACTAACGAAAGCCTTTTTTTTTCGCCAAAGAAAAACTAACTGAATGATACGGTGTTAAAAGATTACATAGCAACTAATTGAAGCTTCTTTCTAAAAAAAATGAAATATTTAATGGATATGAATGAAGGGTATCGTATGCAATTTGTTGAGATATTTCTATTACATAAAATATTAGGAATTCAATAAAAAAAGTTAAGTAAAATATTTTTTTTTTGAAGAGGCAAAAATAAAACTTGTATTAACAACAGAAGCTTCGTTCCTTCCGCACAAGGAGTACAAGAAGGAAACGAGCATAATTACAATAGAGTTCAGTCAAAAGACTCAGAAGACAACAGAACAAAAAACAGCTAACCTATACCCAAACAAGGTAAAGGGCAAGCAAACCAATTGTCAACCCCAAACTTATGAACTATGTTAGCTGCCTTCATCCACCAAAAAGAATGAATTTGAACCTTTTCTACCAATTGGTGAATAGTATTTTTTGTATTGTTGAACTGCCTATTATTACGCTCAGTCCACAACACCCACACAAGCCAACCATAAAAATTGCATAAAAGAACGGTTTTTAGCTGCATATCTTAACAAATAAGAAAACTGAACAAAGTGATCAACAATTTCAAAGGGGGTCGACCCCACTAACCCCAATCCGAGCGCGGACATGCTGCCATAAGTCTCTAAATATAGGGAAGGAAACAAATAAATGTTGAGCTGTCTCCACTCCCCCACATCCAGAAACACAAAGATGCTCATCCTGAACCATGATACCACGAACCGCCAAGTTAGACTTTGTTGGCAACCGATTGCGAAGAAGCCTCCAAGCAAGAATAGAGACCTTTAGCGAGACATGTTTGTGCCACACCAAAGTTGGAGCCTCATCAACAATAGGATTACCACCTGTAGTCAACATATGATAAACAGAACGAACAGAATAATTTCCTGAATTGTCAAGTCGCCATCTACATCCATCTGACAATGAAACCTGCAAAGTAACGTTAGCAAGCAACGCTCGACACTCCCCCACTAATTCCTCCTCCCAATCCCACAATCTCCTCCGACACTGCCACGCCTCACCACCCTCCTCCCACCCCTAACACAAACATATCCTCCACCGTGCTATGTTTATTGACACTTAAATTAAACAAGCGTCTAAACCACACCGATAAAGCAATACCACCTAACCACGAATCAGTCCAAAAATTAGTATTTCTCCCATTCCCCAACACTTTCGTAACACAGTCACTAAACCACTCTCCTCCCACTCCCCCACAACCATCACGAACGCGCAATAGGTCATGCCCTCAACCCAAAGCCCGCCGCCCCCCATCCTTCAAAATACCATCCTCCTCACCATAACGGGCAACCAACACTCTATACCACAACCCATCTCTACCAACTAACATCCTCCAACATCACTTCCCTAAGAGAACCAGATTAAATTCTCTCATTCTTCTCACCCCCAAACCTCCCTCCTCCTTTCTAACACAAATAAAATTCCAACTAATCCAGGAGATTTTTCTATGATCCTCACTTCCCCCCAATTTTTTTCATTAAAGATAGATTCAAAAGAAGAGATTATACCTGATGGGGCTTTGAAGAAGAAAAGGGCATAATGATGAGTCAATAATGAGTCATTATTTAGTGTCTTTTATTAATATTTAAGTTTATTTTAATTAAATTTAATATGTTTTTATTTCCTTCTAGAACTATTTTACTTCAATTACAAGTTATTTTATTTAAAGAACAAACAAATATTTGAAAGATGGAGTCTTG
>Ga0315913_1007515_pt1 | contig 13060 bp, 10 predicted proteins | sample MpolsnodulesMG_FD_207736 | JGI IMG/M metagenome (GOLD analysis project Ga0315913, IMG submission 207736) | Medicago polymorpha root nodule microbial communities from Los Angeles, California, United States - small nodules | ecosystem: Host-associated > Plants > Roots > Nodule | place: USA... | reverse complement strand
CAAACGGACCGCATTTTAATCCTTGACAAACAACACATGGAAGGTTAGTTCGATTTCTGTATGCATGCAAGTAATTTGTTACGTTTTTTTCCCTCTGTACTGAACCAGTCCAGAATTCGTTTTCCGGACTTGATTGTTTCAATCCGAAAAATTAATTCCGGAAACACCTAGTAGTGGTTTTGACCATCTGTTTTGTACTGTTTTGTGCTGATTGTGTTGTGTGCATGTTACAGAAGGTTCATCCTCTAATACTCGGCGCGTAAGGGAGGTAGGGCATGCTTCCCGTAGGAGAAAGCGTCTCCAATGGCTGGAGGAGGAAGGTGTTGTTCCTCCGAGGCGTCGGGGTGCTAGAGGACGCTGTGATGATGTCGAGCATCAGCCGGAGCAAGAGAATATGGTAGATGAGGTGGACGTGCAGCAAATGGAGGAGCAAGAACTTGTGGAGGAGCTTGAGGCTATGGACGAGGAAATGGAAGATGCTGAGCCACGGCGAAGGCGAAAGAAGAAGAAGGTGGTGGACCCTGAGCCACTTGATGACTATCTCGGTGGCCCACACGACACTGGCCTGCTTTAGAGGTACCATGTGCATATGGCCAGGAAGGCGGCTGATGGCGAGATATTTATTAATGTTAAACTCACTTTAAACTCACTTTATTAATGTTAATCTGCGTGAAAATGATGTTGATATTTGTGAAACTGCCTGTTTATGTACTGTTAAGTCTGTTTGTGAAGCCATGAGTGTAAACTAATGTTTAGGTATTGTTTTTAATTATTTGCAAGGGCGTGACAATTTAAAATGCATCAACAACGGAAAGAAGATAGAAGTGATGCATGATATAGAGACCACCCCTATCATGGCTGCACGGTGGTGGCGTGACAGATTGCAAGGCACCGGTCTGTCTTGGCTTCAGGATACCAGCTACAACCTGATTGACCACTGTCTCATTTGTGCATTTCTAGAGAGGTGGCACGAGGAGACTTCGAGCTTCCACCTTCCATTTGGGGAGATGACGGTCACACTTTATGATGTGGCATGTTTGCTGCATCTCCCCATTAACGGCATGCTTCTGTCCCACGGGACTATCACACGGGATGAGGCGGTGGAATGGATGGAGGAGCACTTGGGGTCTGATCAAAGGTAGAAAAGAGCAAAGGTGCACATTGCCGATTTGGTTACTTGTAGAAGATTTTCAAGAAGCGTATGAAGGAGTAGTTGGATTTGGAGACCGAGTATGGTGTGACTCAGGGGGTGTAGAGGTTTCGGGACCAGGCTGTCTGCATATATTTGCTATACTTGGTGGGGATCACGCTCTTCACTGACAAGAGCCATAATGTTGTGGATGTAGTCTACCTGAGGTACTTTAGAGACTTTGATCTTGTTGCTGGTTATTCATGGGGAGTTGCAACACTAGCTCACTTGTATAGGGAGTTTAACAATGCTGCACGTTGGAACTGCAGTTAGGTGGCATGATACCTGACTTTGTTGCAGGTATAAACAACTCAAACTATGTTTTATGTTTTAAAATGTAAGTGGTTATGGTATGTATATTTATATTTGGTTGTCTTTTGTGCAGGCTTGGGTGTATCAGCACTTCCAAGGTATGGGAAGCAAGGATGTCTAGGCAGGATATCAAGAGCTTCAGGATCCACACGCGATGCTTTTTGTACCACTGTCTGGTTTGGGCACAACAAGCAACTACAGAAACCTACTGGATAGGCTAGATCTGAGTGGCGTTGTCAAGGCCCCATATGGAGAGCACCGTGAGGCACGTTCATTTGAGCGGGTCAGCCTTTACTCTAGATGGCTGAGATACGGAGACCGCATGGTGAGATATCTGCCGGAGAGGGTGCTTCATCAGTTTGGGAGGGTTCAGACCATCCCGATACTTCCCGTTCAGAGTGCACCTCCTGATATTAATTTGGCAGAGATCTCAAACCGCTTTCGGCGTGCACTTGATTATGCGTTGACACCTGAGCAGTTGGGGCAGCGTGCAGTTCATATGTGGAGGCAGCAGAGGGATACATCGAGTAGTTTTACCAGGTGTCTTATCCACGCATGGTTCTTCCTGACATGCCGGTATCGGTGCCGAGGCCACCGGAGCGTGATGTCCTTGATGCACAAGCTGCTCAGGAGGATGGAGAGGTTGGGTACTTACAGCGTAGCGGAAGGATGAGCCGCATCAAAGACCATGTCTATGTTGTGATGCCCAGTGGTGTGGTGCTGCGAGGGTATGAGGAATGACAACATTTGGAGGATGTGTTGAAAGAGGTGCATGATGGGAAGGTTTACCATCGACGGGGAGCTACTGATGGTGGCAGAGGTGCCAGAGGTTGTGGTAGGGGTGGTGGCAGAGGTGGCGGTGATGTGGGTGTAGCTAATAGGAGTTGATTGTATTTTATTTAATTTTAATGTTTGAATATTTTGGATAATTATGTTATGTAACATTTGGATAATTATGTTTTATTAATGTTTGAAAATTATATTGTGTTGTTAATTTTGATGTTATAACTTGATTTTTTGGTTTGCATATGGTCAAAGGCCAACAAAATTGAATAAATCTGCTCTAAAACAGAGGCTTAGCCAAAACAGATGGCTTCTGCCTCTGTGCTGGTGCAGTCCGGATTACATAATCCGAACGGTTTTTACATTTTCCGGATTATATAATCCGGAACCATCGTTCACCACCCCTTTTGTTGACTTTCAACAGGGTGATTTATACGTTTCGGATTATATAATCCAGAAGTTTTCTACAATTTCCGGATTATATAATCCGAATTTATCTATTCATACCTGACATCATCATCCATCAGGGTGGATGAAATGGCAAAATCCACGAATAAATCCGGAATTAATATTCCGAAAGGTGTTCGGATTATATAATCCGGACGAGAGGTATTTTTGGAAGAAAAAAAAAAGAGCACGCAAGAAAAGGAATAGGGTGAGAAAAGTAAATCTCAAAATGCAAACCTGCCTTTACCAGGCCAGTGTTGCTATGTTTATCATAATTTCGACGAATTACAATTAGACCAAAAAGCAATTAACAAGGAGCAAATGTCACAAATATTTTATAAGTAGCCTATGACTAGGATTTCACCTTTATGAATAAAAGGAAAATTCGATATTCGAATTCATTGTATTGTTCCAACCAATTTTTAAGGAAGAAAGTCCGGTGACATTTCCTGCTTCTTGGCCTAAAGTTAAAAGATCCTTATATGTTTATTTTCTTCATAGTAACAACTTTTTTTACCTGCCAATAGCCAGTCTAATGACTAGGATTTCACCTTTAAAATGAATAAAAGGAAAATTCGATATTCGAATTCATTGTATTGTTCCAACCAATTTTTAAGGAAGAAAGTCCGGTGACATTTCCTGCTTTTTGGCCTAAAGTTAAAAGATCCTTATATGTTTATTTTCTTCATGGTAACAACTTTTTTTTATCTGCCAATAGCCTAATGAAAAAAGGTAAGCGGTTGAATGAATTAATCCCCTGTAGACTGTAGTCCATAACAAATGAGTGAGATATACATACAGTCAATTCTAGCAAAAATTTAATCAGCACTATGATCCCGTAAGGACATACAAAAACTTGTTTGGCCATCTGCATGAGAAAAAAATAACGTCCACATTATATTTATAACTCTTAAAAGGAGGAGGCATCCAAGATAAAGGGAGCAACATATTAAGATTAGTAACTTGAACAAAGGATTTACCTTCACATGTTTCCATTCAGCAAAATATTAGCTAGCTCTAAAGTAATATGTGTGAATCAAAACCTATTGAAATTGGAATATCTAAAGTAATATGAACAAGTGATTAATTTCTAAAGGTTTAACAACTACAATTGAGTGCATTCCCTTTCTATAAACAAGTAGCTTTATGTGTTCATAAAGAATCAATAAACTATACTAATATATAGTAATTTATAAACTTATCTTAATGTGTCTGATAATAAATATTATAAAAGAAATTAATTATTAAATAAAATTTTCACACTAAGGGTTTGTTGGGCAAGCACTATAAACTATCTTATAATGACTAAAAAAGATTTTATCGATAGTCCTGTTGTGGGTGGCACTTTAGTGCCTTTAAGGAGGGAAATGCATGTGTCTTTGCACCAATAAAAAATTGACACGTGGCAATGCTTTGTTTTAAAAAAAATAAAAAAAAGAGAACAAAATAAGGAATACAAAGGAAAAAAGGAGAAACGCGTATCAAACAAGTCTTTCCTCTGCTTATCACCAAAGCTTCTCCTTCACTTTCTCCTCTTATCACCAAAACCTCCATCGCTGCCGTCCAGAACCTCCATCGCCGTCGTCACCTCCATCGACAAAGGTATGTTTTTTTTTTCTTGTCTCTATGCCTCATCTTTATTCTTTTGTAATGGTTATGGTATGTGAACAAACCAAAATCAAGATTAACATAGAGAATCATTACACTTCAATAGGAATAGAAAGCAAATCATGTCAATCAATTTTAGGAAATTTAGGGTTTTATTTAGGGATTGAAGTAAAAACCCTTTCATGGTATACATATGCTGCTCTGTTTTTTGATGTGGTATGTATGGTATTTTCTTCTAATATGTATCAGATACTGTTATATCAGTTTTGTCAAAAAAAAAATAGTGTTGTATCAGTTCTGTTTATGCTGATGTATTCAATAAATTTATTTTCCAATCCATATGTTTTGTTTATTTTTTTAAATGGTTATACACTTAATTATACTCTTATTTGAGATATAAATTTTGTTTTTTTCATGTCTGATCCTCTTTTAATTACTTGTCGGGTTCCTTTTTTGAGTAGTTTGATCAAACATGGCATCTTCAAATGTTGATTGGAAGCCAAGACTTGGAATGGAATTTGACAATAGGGATAAGGCTTATCAATTTTATCTTGCTTATAGTTTACGTGCGGGCTTTGGAGTTAGAATACGTAATGCAAACAAGAAGAAAGACGGTAGTATATCGTCATTTATGTTAGTTTGTTGTAAGGAAGGGCTACGAAATAAAGAGAAAAAAGATGCATATCAAGGAAAAATTCATAGAGCCGAGACTAGAACGAATTGCAAAGCAAGAATTTCACTTTCACAAAAAACTGGAAAGTTCGTCATCCATGAGTTTGTAAAAGAACATAATCATGATCTACTAATAGAAGAGACAACACACATGCTTCGGTCACATAGAAAGATAACTGAAGTACAGGCATATGAGATTGATCTGGCCGGTGACGCTGGATTAAGGCAGAAGGCTACATTTCAACTTATGAGTACACAAGCAGGGCATAGAGCGAATGTTGGATTTATGCAGGTGGATGTAAGAAACTACATCACTGCAAAAAGACAAAGAAGTATGGTGTACGGTGACGTTGGTTGTCTTTCAAAATATTTTCAACAACAGTCGTTGGAGAATCCATCCTTCTTTCATGCATATCAGATGGATATAGAAGAACAAATTACAAATGTGTTTTGGTGTGATGCAAATATGATTTTGGATTACAGGTATTTTGGTGATGTTATTTCATTGGACACCACATACTGTACCAATCATGCCAATAGACCACTTGCTCTATTTTCTGGTTTTAACCATTATAGAGGTACAATCATTTTTGGTGCCACAATAATGTTTGACGAGACAAGTATTTAGATGGTTGTTTGATACATTCTTACAAGCACACAACAACAAAAAACCAAAGACTATCTTCACTGACCAAGCTCAAGCAATGGCCACGGCACTTGAAGATGTGATGCCTGAGACTCATCATGGTTTATGCACATGGCACTTGTTGCAGAATGGAGTTAAACATCTTGGGAGCTTGATGAAGGGAGGAAGTTTTTTGCTAAGAGATTTCAAAGAGTGCATGTATGATATTGATGAGAAGGTGTGGTGAATTTTGATGTTATTCTTTCTCAGTAGTAGCATGTATGTTTGTATGTATTGAATATTGATTGAGCTTATAATCTTCAACCAAATGGTGCCGGAGAACAACAAGAAAAGCTTATAATCTTCAACCAAATGGTGCCGGAGAGAGACGACGGAGGTGCAGCGGAGGACGGTGCCGGAGAGAACCGACGGTGCATCAGAGGATGGCGTCTGAGATTGACAACGGCGGTAAAAGGGTATCACTTGTTGATGGCAATTCCTTCGCGTTTTCTTCCTTTTCTATGATAAAATCCAGTTTTTTTTTTTAAACATAGCAATGCCACGTGGCGGTTTTTTACTGATGCAAAGGCACCTGCCTTTCGCGCCACAAAGGCACTAAAGTGCCCCCCGTACTGCTGTCTATGCTTCTTGCATTTCTCTGTTTAATTTGTGCTAGGTTTTTACTCCGTGTAGTATTTCAAAATCACTTTGCCGCATCTAGCTATCCTAGCTTATACAGCTCATGCGGTGTTCCAAGTATTGTGGATCTTCACGCTCAGAAATTGAATTTTTTGGCTTCCATGCCAAAAATATGATAGATATAGGTGACTACATGCCAGCCAAACATACGAAATCACATATTTAATTAATTAATTGGACTATTGGATTTGGAGCAGTGCCGTTGCCAAGATAAGTGCATTTCAGGAATAATATATTAGCTGCTTCTCTTCTAGAAGTTCTAAGTATAAACAAAATGAAAAAGTGATTACTTAAACTAAATTAAGGGCCCCTTTGTTTTATATTTTATACAAATTTATTTTTGATGTTTTACTTATATTTGTTTGTAAGTTTTTATCAAAAATCATGATTTTTATGTAAGTTTGGAACAGTGTCATTGTCAATAAATATAACTTTTGCAAAATCACCGCGACTCACCGTGATACAAATATGCTCTAATTGATTTTAAATCAACTATGAACAAAGCCAAATTGAAAGTTCAACGGTTGGAAAAAAAAAGTTGAAACATCAAACATAAGCACTTTTGTACAAAAGAACTTCGTTGCATAGTGGACAAGTCCAAACCAAACAAGTACTTGGCAGTTTCCCACCCTCTTCGCAGAGGATAGTGGCACATATCCTTTTTCTCAACTAAAATAATTGAGTTTGCCCTGCTATGCCATCTATATAATAAGTCAACATTTTCTTCTGTTTTCCACTTATAAGAGTTTATCATTTCCAATAATCAAATATATAATATCCAGCTTTTCATAACTAGCACACCAATACAGTCACAGTGCACAACTATAATAATAATATAGCTTAGACTATAGTCACAACAAATTCTCCACGCTTCATTTTGTGTTTTTCCACATTTGAATCTTCTCTCCTTAAATATACCTCGTATATGCTTCTTCTTCATCTTAATCACATCCAAGCTCAACCACGCAACAATGAGAACCCTTTTCATTATATTATTCACCATTATTTTCTTCTCAACAATTTTGCCACAATCCAACTCTCAAAAAAATGACACTTTTTCTACTTGCAATCAATCATATTTCACATGTGGAACAAACACAAATGTATCATTTCCTTTCTGGGGAAAGAACCGACCAAATATTTGTGGCAAAAATGAGTTCAAACTCACTTGCATGCATAACCAAAACACTTGTATTCAAATTGGTTCACAAAAGTTCAATGTACTAAACATTAACCAAACAGCTTCAACCATGAAAATTGTTAGAACAAATCTTGTCAATGATATTTGTTCTTCAAATTTCACCAACACTTCTTTGAATGGAAGTCCCTTTACTTATCTTCCAAATGTTCAGAATCTCACTGTATTCTATAATTGTCCCATTGAAAATAGTTCAATTATTGGAAAAAACATAAACAGTTTTACGTGTGAGAATAATGGTAGCAATAAACATGTTTTCTACGTGGTGAAGAATGAAACTCAGCTACAAAACCAATTCTCAAACCTTCAGAACTGTGGGGCTAGTGTTCAAGTGCAAGTTTCTATGGATGGTGTTTCTGAGAGTGGGGTTGAAGCACTTCAACAAGGATTTGATGTGAAGTATGATGAAGGTGCAGGGTGGTCCTCAGAGTGTGAAGTGTGTAGGGAATCTGGAGGAACATGTGGTACCAATCAGAATGATTCTTCTCATTTTTCTTGTTATTGTCCTGGTGGAACTCATCATGCTGTTCAATGTTCTGCTCACAAAAGTATGCACTCTTTCTTTTCTTCTCTAATTTTTCATATTTTTTTTCGAGTACTTCCTATTGTGTTACATAAACTTGTTTTATTGGTCGTACATTCATGTTAACCTCATTCTACAATTTTACTAATTGGGATAAACATTTGTTTCTATAAACTTATTTCAACTTATGTACTAACATACATATTTGTTACACTATATTGAAGAGTTTATGCAAATTACTTATGACCATAAACTGTTTTCAGCTTATCTAAAAATAGTTTGATTTTATTTAATATTTTTTTAGATAAACACTTATATGATAAATATTCATGTTATAAGTGCTTAATTAAATTGTCTATTCATTAAAAGCATTTTTTAGGAAGAGTTTATTTGATGTTGGGTATAATATGATATAGATTATAGATACCATCACCTCTAAAAAAAATTATGAATTCAATGTTGCGTAGTGTATTTTCTACAAAGATTTTAAGGGAGTATGCATAATAATGTTTTGTCTTTTAGGTCTATAAACGTAGTTTTCAAAAGGATTGATTTTGTCATAAAAAAAGTATGAGAGAAAAAAAAAGTAAATTAATCTAACACGTAGTGTATCTAAATTGTCCTAACAAATACAAGCTATTCTGGTTCAGGCAACTGTGATGATGTGCTTGTAAACTAATATTAACGTGTATGCATCTAATCATCATACTTGACGCAATGTCAAAATAATTTAGAGATCTAGTCCTGTTCATATTGACCTCAATAGATAGTGTTTAAACTCAAGGAAATAAATTAATGCACCATGTGTGTCATGAGACAGGACTATATGACCTAAAGCGGTGGATATTTGTTGCAGTAAAACCAATTAAATTATGACACATCATCCACTATTTGATTTTTTTAACATCATATGTTAACTTGGATGCTTCAATTGAGACGTTCCACCTAACAATCCTTCTATTTATCTTCTTTAAAAGGATGTGAAGCTGTGCATAATTGCGTGATATATAGGTAAACTAAACACCAATATCAGGAATAATAATAATTATAAAAAAACATTTCTGCTACTTTTCCTTTTAAAGACAGTTTGAAAAACAAGTCATGTAAAATTGGACACTAGCACAAATAGTAGCACACATTACTTGACTATAATTGACACCTTTTCCCGTAGATGTTGACTTATTATCATTATTTCCTGCGTAATTTAGTAGCAACCCCACATGGATAGAAATTGAACACAACATACGGTTGTTGTGCTGTAGACATGTATAATTATCGATTCATGCCCCTAAAAATAAAATATGACTTGTAAAGTGAAACTATTTTCCAACGTTTGGCACTCTCACTTTATTTCTTTTTGCCTCTAGGTTCTAGATGCCAGGTCAGATATTCATTTTCCAATGACAATGTCATACTTACATTTCTTCGACTCATTTAATCAATACATATTTTATGAAGGTGTCTTTTAATAAGTTATTCCATGAGTATTTGATAAAAGACACCAACTAATTTTTATGAAGATGTCTTCTAGCAAAGTTATAACTAAAAAGTGAAAATCACATTTTAAGGTGTATGCTGCTAAAAGACATCTTCATAAGTGACTTCTAGCGAAACTCATCAATTAATATATAATATAAATTGTGAACCTTATAAATCCAAGACTAATGTGGTTTTTCATTTCAGGTAGCAAAAAGAACAAAGTGTTGAAACTGGTTATAGGTACAAATTTATCTCAAATATATATATATATATATGATTTCCTCCTTCAAAAAATATGATTTCCTACTAAGATTATAAGAGTATAAGAAACTAATTAATGCATTCTAAAAATAATCAAATATTACATTGGACTTTGATAGGTTTCGTTGGTACTGGAATGTTACTACCTCTTATTGCTGTCATAATATGCCGAAATAAAGCAAAGATATGGAAGGTTATAAAAACACAATTCAGCAAAATAACAAGGAACAATCAGCATATAGAAGACTTCCTTGAAAGTCAAGGTCCTCTGAATATAAAAAGATACAATTACTCTGATATAAAGAAAATGACTGAATCCTTCAAAGTTAAACTAGGAGAGGGTGGTTATGGTTCTGTATACAAAGGAAAATTGATCAATGGTGGTTCTGTGGCTGTAAAAGTATTGAGTGAGTCAAAAGGGAGCGGTGAAGATTTCATCAATGAAGTAGCAAGTATATGCAAAACATCTCATGTTAATGTTGTCTCTCTTTTAGGATTTTGTCTTGATGGAACAAAAAAAGCTCTCATCTATGAGTTTATGTCCAATGGTTCACTTGAAAAGTTCATTCAAAGTCACAACAAAGAATCCGAAAAGGAGGAAAAGACTAAGACTAGTCCTTCATTGAGTTGGGAGAATTTACACCAGATTGCGGTAGGGATAGCTCGAGGACTAGAGTACTTGCATAAAGGATGCAACACTAGGATTCTTCATTTCGACATTAAACCACATAACATTCTTTTAGACGAAACTTACCGTCCCAAGATATCTGATTTTGGACTTGCTAAACTAAGCACAAGGGATGACAGCATTATTTCAATGTCAAATGCTAGAGGGACGGTTGGATATGTTGCTCCTGAAGTTTTCAACAAAAGTTTCGGAGGCGTTTCACATAAGTCTGATGTCTATAGTTACGGAATGATGTTGCTAGAAATGGTTGGTGGACGGAAGAACGTTAACATCGTTGAAGCTAGTCATTCGAGCGAGTTATATTTTCCACATTTAGTGATCTATAAGAAGCTTGAGAAGGGAAATGATTTGGAACTTGATGAAGGGGTAATGTCTAATGAGGAAAATGAGATAGCTAAGAAGTTGACTATGGTTGGTTTGTGGTGCATTCAAACAATTCCTACTCATAGACCTACAATAAGTAAAGTTATTGATATGTTGGAAGGTACCATGGATTCTTTGGAAATGCCACCAAAACCTGTTATGTTTTCTCCTCCAAGATCAATACCAGAATTTTCTACTTCATCAAAATCATTGGAAAGCTTCTCTAACTAATGGAAATGATGTAAGAGTTGCTTGTGCTTTTTCAAGACACCAAAGTATAAATATCTTGCTTGAACTTTTCATATGTTTGTGTATGTTCACATTTTGGTTATATATGTTTTCAGTTAATCTCAGTAACTGCTTCTGCCTCTGTTCCTCTCGATGTGCCTACGGTTGATTTAATTCTGGCCTTATATTGTCTCATTTTCTTTTTGATTTTTCGCTCTAAGTGCATATGGATTCTACTTCCTCTTATGGCAAAGTATGAAATTAAATTAAATCTTGACCAAAAAAAAAGAGAGAAATTAAATTGATGCAACAAAACAGATATGTGGATTAAATTGAATGTTTTTATAAAGACAATTTTGGTACCCTATTTTAAAAAATATTATGTTTTGGTTCCATATTTTAAAATCGGTTTTTTGTCTCCATATATAAAGTTTTTCTTCTTAATTTTTGTACTTCATTTTAGGTCTTTTTCTTTTACAATATAACTTATTCATTTATGATGTGATAGTGGTAATTAAAATATTTTTGTTCAACATGAATATTTAGTATCACCTAATAAACACGTTAATATCATAAATGAATAAACCTATTATAAACAATAACCTAAATATGAAACGGGAGATCAAACAAAATTCAACAAAAAGTTAAATAAGAGGACAAAAAAACCAATTTTTAGAATAGAGAAACCAAAACTTCATTTCAAAAAGAGTAGAATGACCAAAAGTGTATTTATTTATCTTTTTTAAGAAAAAATAACTATCCAACGTAGTTAGTAGTTACTCCATAGCTCGATGACTTGGATCCCAAATGTTGGTCTCAAGTTAGAACCAACTATCTAACTAATAAGATCCATTTGAGAGGCGACATTTTAAAAATAACAGCTCTTTTATACACAACCACTTAAAATAAAATCATTAACCACATGCTTAAAATTATATTATATCTAAATATCATAATATTATGCATCCTTGTCCAAATATTATTATTTTTTATTTCATTTGAGAGTTAATAAATATATTTACAACTCTATTGCTTTGAGAAAAATCAAAATTAAGCTTTTATATATTATTTATAAGTTTGTTAAGTTATTTTATGAAAAACCATTTTATGAAGATACAATTTTTATTAGTGAGAGCTTAAAAATTAAAATAAAAACTTATTTATTTACATTAGCTATTTTTCATAAGCTTAAAATAAGCTAATCCAAACAGGGCCTAAGTATATTAGAGCATGAGTTCGAACCTATAATATTTTTCTTCTTTGCAGTTGGATTGTGTGAGTTTAATCGCTATATTTTTTGAAATAAAAAAAGAATTTATTTTTTCAAAGAAAATCTTCGAATCTAGTGTAAATCATATATAGTTCTTTTATTATTTATTTATTTATTTATTGAGAATTGAGCTTAAATTGAAAGAATGCATGTGTTCTTTTAAATTACTTATCATTTGGTTCACTTGATTTGAAGTATCGAGTTGAATTAAATTGTTCGAATTCACGAGCACAAATTAAGTTGATTTTAAGCTTAAAAGAAAAATCATAACAAGTTCAAATTGAGTTTTAAGTTGATTTAGTTTTTATTAAGTCGAGTCTAGTTGAACTAAGTTCAACTCGACTCGATTCATTTTTAATCTTTCTTACATATATGGTTCTCTCTTTTTTCTTTTAAAGCACAAGTTAAAATGCAAAGATATCATATTACTACTTTAACATTCAAACTATGTTGACAACTTATAAGATGAATATTACATTTATCATCGTATTTGAGATTCTTAACCAATTATGAACCGGAAAAATTAGGGGTGGCAAAAAAATTTGTGCCCGCGGGTATCCGCGGATAAAATCCATCATGGGCACGGGGCAGGTAGCTAAACGGGTATTTAACTACCCGTTACTTTATGGACACGGACACGGATATGATGATACCCGTGCCCGCGGGTATCCGTACCCGTTAATAAATTATGTAAATTACTAAAATATCCATGTAT
>Ga0315913_1007514_pt1 | contig 13061 bp, 10 predicted proteins | sample MpolsnodulesMG_FD_207736 | JGI IMG/M metagenome (GOLD analysis project Ga0315913, IMG submission 207736) | Medicago polymorpha root nodule microbial communities from Los Angeles, California, United States - small nodules | ecosystem: Host-associated > Plants > Roots > Nodule | place: USA... | reverse complement strand
ACTCTATTAGTATGTATTCCCTTTGATTATGATGTTGTTTGGTCTTAGTTATCTTTTGATGTTGAGGTTGTTCTTGTTTTTCATTTTAATCTTATGGATTTGAATTGATATTGAAAAATACCTTTTGAATCTAGGTTAGAATAATCCTCTATCAAATCTTTTGTTCTAGACATGGAATTTAGGTTTTGATAATCACTTTAACTATTAGAATCCAAAGCTTTTGTATCATTGAATAGTTTGGGAAATCAACTATACAATGATACAATCGACTATTGAATTGTTTAGTAGTTTGGGAAATCGACGACTGGACGACTCAATAGAACTCACGACATCATTTGGACACGAATGATGTTGCCGAGCAATATGTGATAATATCGATTGATAATTAGAATCCGCAACACTAATCCGAGAATACGTATGAGTAGGTTGATGAAGTTTAATCACAGCATAGTTATTTCCCTATTAACTCTCATATCTTTTACAATTCCGTAGTATTATAGTTCATGAAACAAAACAATCTTGAAACCCTAGCTCAGAACGATATCGATTGTTGAACGGCTTAAAATATCGCACCAGTCCCTGTGGAGACGATAAACAAAAATATTTGCTTTTGATACTACTTCAATGGTAAGGATTTTCCATTCAATAGTAAACAAAGGTTGGTCTTTTTTCTCTAATTTTTTTTCCATTCCGCTATTGCATACTATATATTTGGTTTGGCTGGTGTTTTCATTTGTTTGGTTGTTTTTCATGCTCAAATTTATCAATATCTTTATTATTTATATTTATTTATCTATTTATTTTAGTGTTTTAGTTATGTTAACATTCAAAGTTCAAACTTTGCAGTAAAGCTAGTGTGGTTTCCTATTTCATTAATAAACAGCATAGGTCCAGTCTAGTAACAACTAAAAGCAGCATAGGTCTCTTTTATTTAAATTTGATTGGAATAAGTAATATTCGGTTTGAAAAAATACGGAAATCAAGCAAAATTCGTCGCAAATCGCTCCTCCCTTGATGCCTTCTGGTTGGTCCTTTCAGTCTCTTAAAATGATTACACATTAGCAGGCACGGAAGTTGACAAGATGTTCAACTGATCGAGATTTCCACGCCGTACCATGGCCATTGTGAGTGGATCTCCGCCACAACAGCCCAGTCCTCCTAGCGTTTCTGCTACCACATGCTGCCTGGCCTTCATGTATCGCGCACCTCCGTCCCTTCTGTGATCTGCGACTTGCAACGAATATGGATGAATATAGGCTTCAAATCTTACTGCCAATTTTGTTAAGTTTCTTGGTGGTGTGCCTAATCTTGAGAAACTTGATAGCTCTATGTACTTCACAAAGGTAACATTGTATTTTTATCAATTTTTTAAGATGATTCACCCTCTAGTCTATTTTTGTATGATCTTAACCTATTAGAGCATAGGTCATCATGACCCGATGCATCATGCAGTGTTATGTAACATATTTGGGATTATTGAATTGGATCAGTAAGTTTTTAGGATATGAAAGAGATACTTGCAGCCCTTTGCTTGATTACAAGCTCTCCCAACCTAAAGAAACTTTAAATTTGCTCTTACTCATTGTATAGTAGAGTAAACTTCCCCTGTTTTTACTAATTAATATGAACATTATGTTATTAATCCCCTAAAATCAAATATTTAATTAAGGTTTATTACTCAATTGAAATTGAAAGGTTTCATTAAATAAACATTTCAATTTCCTCATATACAGAACACTTGGATTTTTGGTAAAAAGATTGCCCATCATATTTTGTACTTAGCAAGCCAAAAGTGGTGAATTTGGAAGAGATGGTGGTGTGCTACATGTGATTGAATTTATCAATTTTTGGTTTGTTATCATTCCTTTATACATGATACAAAATATCTGTTGAAAATGTTGATTGAAATGATGAAATTTTCAAGAGATTATTCTAAAGTAGAAATTGATTTTTTGCATGAAGATTATCCAATCTAATTTTCTTCAGGTTTGGGATACTAGAAGTTGTTTCAATACCTTCAGTTGTCCTCCAATAAATATGATAAGCTACCATAACTACATTCTATATCCTTACCATTGCGAAAAAATATTTTAATCTTCTATGCTTGAGTTCAAATATTTTGGATGACTCTCAAATCATTATTATTATTATTATTTTAATTCCTTGTATGCTTCCTTAAACTGGTTTGATTTTCCTTTTACTTTTATTTGCTTGATTTTATAGCTTGTTTTGGAACATTGTAATGGAAAAAAAAAAAAAATCATGAAGTGGTTTCACTCTAGTAATCCTCCCTAGGATGATTAGCTCTCTCTTTCACTAGGGTGAAACCATACTTTATTTAGTCTTCCTTATTTTTTTTCCCTTACGAGTATTGGATGCGATTCATCAAAATCAAGCAAAAAAAAGTAAAATAAATTGTACTAATTTAAAGGTGCATACAAGAAATTCACATAAAATAGTGGTCAGAGACTCATCCAAAATATTTGAACTTAGCTCATACATGGAAGACGAGTTGCGTAGAACTTGTAGCGTCGAATTGAATAGATTGTGGAAAGAAATTTGGAATGGCATTCTACTCTCCCAAGTCGCAACAATACAAGAACTTCTAGTGTCCTGAATTTTTTTTAAATAATCTCCCCAAATACGAAATCAATATTTGTTTTAGAAGCTCTTTGAAATTTCATCAATTCGACTAATATTTCCAACAAATATTCTGTATCATGAATACAAGGAACGATAATAATTGTCTCGAGAACAGGTGAACGACCAAGAAACTTTAAGCAAAAATGAAAAGCATGCATGTTGGCTATACATCACAATAGAACACCATCCATTTGTTGATAAGAATGAAGGTGAACTTCGTGAAGTCTATAAAGCCATCAAACTCTCTCAAGATTAGGCACACCACCAAGAAACTTAACCAAATTGCAAGTTGAACTTTGCTCAAGAGTCATAAAAAACGAAACATATAATTCAACTGAAATTGGCATATATCTACTAGACAAATGTTCTCCAATTCACATCGGAGACACAAGTAATTGAAGTTCAGAGCAATCCTGAGCAAGTAAAAGTTTTTCCTCGATGAAAAAAATGTAACAACATTAACTCAACATTTTGATGTTTGAGGACCCTCTAGGCTCTAATAAAACTCACTCTTCAGGTGCAAAAATTTTCGTTACTGTGGTTCATAATTTTTCCAGAAGCACGTGGTTTTTTCTCATGTATTTTCTACTTAGTTTTTTTGTTCACGCAGTACACCTTATGCTACTGGATTGTCAGGAATAAAATTATCTTTTGTTGTTGCAAAACAAAACATAGTTCAAACACTAAAAATTAGAAGAGTGCATACATTATTACATTACCTGCATTTTAAAATATAATTTACTTGTATCAATCATCAAACTTGTCTTCTTTTTTATATTATCACGATTTACTTCTTAAATATATATAAATGATATATTTTTCAAGTAAATAACTATGTAAGCTAATGACAAATTTTATTATTTTTAATATGATGGTACATGTTGAACTCTACACAAGTTTTTCATCCTTACATAAAAATCAAGCAAATTTGAAAGTGATACATGAAAATAAAAAAATTAAGCACATCTCATATAGCAACACTACGCAAAACAACAGTTTCAATGGTAAGTCCCGGTCCAAAGCCAAATAACACACCCCATTCAAGTCCTTCTCCAGTAGTCTTCAATCCATCTTGAGCTGATTTCTTTCTCATTTCATCTAAGATAAACAAAACACATGCGCTTGACATATTTCCATATTCACTAAGAACTTCTCTAGTGGCTTTCATCTTTTCGGGCTTTAAGGCTAACTTTTGCTCTACTTGATCTAAAATTGCAGGTCCACCAGGGTGTGCAATCCAAAAGATTGAGTTGTAATCAGAAATTCCCAATGGCTCGAAAGCATCAACCAATGCTTTATTGATGTTCTTTGAAACAATCCCAGGAACATCTTTAAGAAGGTGAAATGTTAGCCCAGCTTCACGAAGGTGACCGTCAATAGCTCCTTCGCTATCAGGAGCAATTGTTTGTGCAGTCCAAACCATCTCAAATATAGGTTTCTCAATTTCTGGTACTGGATCTGAGCCAACAATTAGTGCCGCAGCTCCATCTCCAAATAGAGCTTGTCCAACAAGGCTGTCCAAGTGAGTATCACTAGGACCACGAAATGTGACTGCAGTGACTTCAGAACAGACAACCAACACACGTGCACCTTTGTTGTTCTCAGCCAAATCTTTAGCCAAACGAAGCACCGTGCCTCCTGCAAAGCAACCTTGTTGGTACATCATATACCTTTTCACATATGGGCGAAGACCTAAGAGTTTGGTGAGTTGGTAATCAGCTCCAGGCATGTCTACACCACTTGTGGTGCAAACGATTAAGTGAGTAATCTTTGACTTTGGCTGACCCCATTCTTTTATAGCTTTCACCGCAGCCTCCTTTCCTAATCTAGGTACCTCTACCACCACCATGTCTTGCCTAGCATCCAATGAAGGTGCCATGTATTCACAAACACTAGGGTTCTCTTTCAAAATCTCTTCTGTTAGGTACATGTATCTCCTCTTAATCATAGATCTATCACCTGAAGGTAATTATGAAGAGATGATATTAGTTCAACAAATTTGGGTGATACGAAATCAATGGCATCTAAAATGTCTCATAGTGCTAATAATTTTTATCCATTTGACAGGCAAGTTTAATATAGCCAATGTCAATTGCAAACAATGATATTTCTGCACCGTATAATATATATATATATTTTTTTTATAATAGCTGGCCGGTATTTTAAGGAGAATTATATAAAATGATATGCAATAGGTATATAATATGATTCAAAGATGATGCCTCTCAAAGAAAAAATGATTTAAAGATGTTGTATTCAACTTTCTTTTTAAAAGGTAATGATTGCGTATAATAATTTTTTTTTTTTTGGATAGAAAAGATAGTGTTATAATTTCATATTGAGGGACATATGATCCAAAAATAAAGTATAAGTAAATCAACTGAGGTAATTTACCTAGAAAAGTACTGAGAAAATATGAAAAGAACACTTACACATGCGCTGAAATTTCTCTTTGAGTTCAATTTTGTGTTCACTATTTGTGATTCTAAAGTAGAAATCAGGATATGTGCTTTGTTCAACACAATTTGCTGGATTTGCAGTACCAATGGCCAAAATGGTTGCAGGACCTTCTGCCCTCTGAGCTTTGCGAATTTCAGATACACTCACCATCTTGGTATCTTTGGTAGTTTGTATGTAGCAAAGATATGATATGCTTTCAATAAATTAAATTACTATATTCAGCTGGTTTTCAGTTCTTGTTGTAGAAAGGAAAGGGTTGAAGAGTGTTGTGGTGATGGAAAGATGTTTAGGGTGAGATGGTTTTATATGAAAGGGTGATAGTGGATATTGGAGGGTAGGTAGCTGAGCATCACATGTTTGAATAAAACAGTTAGCATTATTCAAAATTTGATATTCAACAAACCAATGGGGTACCAATAATATAATATACTATGGCTGCGTCCATTAATTCACCATTTAGGAGTTTGGTTGGTGGTAAATACCCGCATGACTTTGAAGACTCTCTCTAAGTCAAAAAGAATAATTTATTTAAGGATATTTTCTTTTGTAGGACCAAATTTTATTCTATTTTAATTATTGTCACGAGACCCCACCAACGTTAGGATAATTAACAGAATTGAACTAAAACATAATAATATTAAACCCTAAAATACCTGCTTCTATTCAAAAAAAAATTTTGTACCGTATTTCATAGAAACAACCATCACATCATCATATTCCCATGCTCTCATCAAAATATAAAGTCCCAAAATCCCTAACCCAAAACAAACAACAAATTCCTAATCAAAATTGCACATAAACACATATTCGCTTCAACACGATGTTGGGAAGAGAAAGAAGCTTGGGGTCCAAGTCTAGTTCTAGAGAGAGAGAAATAGTAAAGAAATTGAATGAACAAGCTCCATTGAAGTAAACAAGACGATTCTTAAAAATGCATTTGTACTTCCATGCACGCGTTTAGGGTTTTTGGCACGTTTGAGTTTTTAGACAGAGATGAAGTGATGATCGAATAAGCTAATAGAAATAGATGGAGAAATTGGCAAACTAGAAGACGATTTTCATTGTAAGGCGAATTAAAGAGACAGATTTTAGGAAAATTGGGAGTTGAGGTTGAGCTTTGGAAATGAGATGAAAAATGGTTAAATTTTTGGGTTTCGCCGGTTATAAATATTTCACTCAACGTTCATCCCCAATTTTATTTCTGATATATTTAATATACATTGATAATAATATTTTATTGTAATTTTTTTTAGATGTCTATGCCTTCATACAATGATGTTTCCGTAGGTATATCTTTTCTATACCTACGATTTTATGGGTTGTCTCTATAAACCTTTGAGGGTAAATTTCATTAGTTTTTTTTGTAGTGATCATATTTTACTCAATCAAATGCCTATTTTTTTATTTATTTTTTAAATAATCACATAAATTTTGTAACTTCCATTATTTTTATGAAAAAAATAGAAGAGACCACACTAGTTATGGTATAAAGCTATTTACCATATCAAATAGACATACATATAATTTTTTTTTGAGGGAACATACATAGATATAAACTTAGGCGAGATGGAAAATATTACATCAATTAAAATAAAAAATTGAGCATCTTATATAACCACACTATGCAAAACAACAGTTTCAATGGTAAGTCCAGGTCCAAAGCTTAACAATACACCCCATTCTAGTCCTTCACCCGTGGTCTTAAGTCGATCTTGAGTCGATTTCCTTCTCATCTCATCCAATATGAATAATACAGATGCACTAGACATATTACCATATTCACTAAGCACTTCCCTAGCGGCCCTCAACTTTTCAGCTTTCAAGCCTAACTTTTGCTCAATTTGGTCTAGAATTGCAGGACCACCCGAATGAGCAATCCAAAAGATTAAGTTATAATCAGAGATGCCTAATGGTTGAAATGCCTCAACTAGTGCTTTATCAATATTTTTTGAGACAATCTCAGACACATCCTTACGAATATTATATGTTAGCCCAACTTCACGAAGTTGACCACAAATAGCTCCTTCACTATTAGAAGCAATTGTTTGTGCTGTCCAAACTAACTCAAATAAAGGTTTCTCAATTTCAGGTACTAGGTCAGAGCCAACAATAACTGCCGCAGCTCCATCTCCAAATATTGCTTGTCCAACAAGTTTGTCTAGGTGAGTATCACTAGGTCCACAAAATGAGATTGCAGTGATTTCGGAACAAACAACCAACACACGGGCACCTTTGTTATTCTCAGCTAAGTCCTTCGCCAAACGAAGTACTGTTCCACCTGCATAACACCCTTGTTGGTACATCATGTACCTATTCACATATGGGTGAAGACCTAAGAGTTTTGTTAGTTGGTAATCCGCACCAGGCATGTCTACACCACTATAGGTGCAAAAAATTAAATGTGTAATATTTGACTTCGGTTGACCCCATTCTTCGATAGCCTTCACTGCAGCCTCCTTCCCTAGTCTAGGTACTCCTACCGCCATCATATCTTGCCTAGCATCCAAAGAAGGTGTCTTATCGACGCAAAAATTTGGATTATCTTTCAAAATCTCTTCTGTTAAGTACACATGTCTCTTCCTGATCATAGATTTATCACCTAAAGTAGTTATAAAGAAATGGCATAAGTACAACAATACTTTGGCAATACCAAAGTCCAAAGCTAAATCACATAAAATAAAAATAGTCTTGTAATGCACTATTTCTCTATTGATAATTTGATACGGTAGGCAAAATTAAAGTCACAAACTTAAAAAATAATGTTATTTGTTAACTGTATTGTGTTTGTTTTCTCTATATTACCAGGTTTGAGGTAAAAAAAATATAAAATGACAAATGAAGTATTTGAATGTGATTGAGTCACATAAACAAGTAGAAATGTGGGTTAAGCATTTATAATTACACTAAAAAAACATTTATAATTACAAAAAATATGTATATATAACAAAACCTATGATTAATTTATTACGTAATTTAAATTTTACATTCACATTTGTGAAATTCAATTAATTTATTTTCTTTAAGAAAACGTAGTATCAAATTATTAAGAACCGAAGCTAAAGTATTCTGAAAATAAAAATAAAGATGATTTATTCTTCTTCAAAAAATAAAATATAGCACGTATTTTATTATAAGTCACTTTGAAAAAAATGTTTTGGTTTTCTTATATGTCGTTTTACAATACCAATGAATCGTTAATAAATTTTTTCTTATCATACCCTTGATCACCATTTATTACTCTATCTTATTTTTATTATTTTAAAGGATAATCTTGTAAAATCATTAATAATTTCTCTTTTCAATACAAAATTAACTATATTTCTTTCTAACTAAAAACCCTTCCTAATATGTGGGAAAATATCAAAATCTATACTATATATAAAGAAAACAACTCCTTTCAGGTCTTTTGGGCTAGATTTTTCTTTTCAAAAATACCCTCAATTTTCAATACAAATAACACATGTAACAAATAGATAAGAATAAATTTAAATATTAAAATAAAAGTGTAACAAATCCAGTTTTTTCCTTTATCATTTAAAAAAGTGTAACAAACTAGATGAGTGTATTTATACTTAACTTTTCATTATCTCAATTATACCATTAAACAACAATTTTTTCTATAATAAATATTGTTGTTGGTATCTTTAAAAAAAATATGAATTTAGATTATATTTTTTTGTTATATTGTTGGTTTCATTGAAATAGAAATAAAAAAAAAATCATGGTTAGTTTGATTCGTTATAATTTGAAAGCAGAAAACATTTATATTTTTTACTTTTAATCAAAATTAAAATTTCAAAAAAAACACAATACATAATTTTTAAATGTTAGCGTAATAAAAAGAGTGGAAAGACGGACACATGAGTGACCGTCATTTAGCTAGTGATCTATAACAAAATACAGAGGGAGTAAAAGTTAAACGACGAAATCCTCCTTTTCATTATGGTATACAAACACAAAACAAAACAAGATCATTAAAAATGATTTCCTTTCAAATTAAATGATTCTTTTTTATTTTATTTTTAGAAAATACCTATATGTAGCAAACAAACTCGTCAATTTTATAACGATCAAACATATTAACCAGTTCAAATTCACTTAAAAAAAGTGTACTAGAGAAGTAAATTTAAACAGGAAGTATAGAGAAAAATAATACTAACATATGCGTTGGAATTTCTTTTTTAATTCAGTCTTGTGCTCATTGTTTGTGACTCTGAAATAGAGATCAGGATATATGGTTTGTTCAATACAATTTGTTGGATTTGCAGTACCAATAGCTAAGATAGTTGCAGGGCCTTCTGCCCTTTGAGCCCTTCGAATTTCAGATACAGTCACCATCTTAATATATGTTTCTAATTATATAGCAAACAGCTATATAATAATAATGTACTTTTTAAGATCGTATATATAATAATACTGTAGTAGATTATAGTATATGTATTTATAGTAGTGCATTTGAACTCGATCGTGTAAAGGGACATGGTTGATATTAATTGGACGGTAGCTGAACATCGACGTGTTTGACCACTTTTGACATTTTCATCTTGAAATTATACTAGTTTATGGAAATCTTTTAATATATTGGACTTTGTTCGGATATACATAACTTGTAAGTAAAATTATTTGAAAAATTGTTTTTATGATATTGTTCCGATCCACTCTCACGTACGCCACAACATGTTTTGAGGTATTGTTTGCTATAGATTGTTGAACGAGCCCTCACGATTATGTCTTTTATAAAAGACGTTTTGTTGGGTTGAGTGCGGACGTTGTATATAGACTATCCTTTTGCCTTCATTCTCAAGGAATGTGAGACTTTAAGATGTGCCGAAACAGTTGTCTATAGTCGATGATAAGGAAGAGTTCGTGAGTTGTCTCCCTAGTGAATTCCTAAACTTTCAGTTCCAACCTCAAATAAGCCATCTAAAACCGACTATACCTAGAAATGTGGTGTAGTGTTTTCGAAAGTGTAACGTAACTTAACAAATATTATGGCTGCTGGCTGGTTGTGTCCGTGACATGTTGGAGTTGGGTGGCAGATATGTCAAATAATCTCATGATAACTTTGAAGACCATTTTTAATCTCTAACTTTTTGTTTACGGCACAGTGAGACGAGTCAAACTAATTTAAATCAAACATTGCTGCAAGTTTATTTTACGTTATATCTCTTTACATTTACACATTAAATAAGAATATGCATTTGAGACTTGGTCTAAGGAAATTATAAATATTTGTTGGTAATAGAAAAGGAGATTATAAGGGGGGGAGATAAAAACATATGAAGGTTTTTCCTCCAATTTTAAATATAAGCAAAAGTTAAAATAAAATATATTTAGCCCAATTAAAAACCAATTTAAAACCAGAGTAGTACTTTATAAGATATTTGGTGCTGTGGAATCATTAATTCACATTAGCATGTATTTATTAAAAAAAATGGGGTTAATTAAGTTTTTAGTCCCTATAAATATTCACAGTTTTGTTTTTAGTCCCTATAAAATAAAATCACACTTTTTAGTCCCTGGAACAATTTCCTTAAGCTCTTTAGGGACCAAAAATGTTGATGAATTTTTTTTACAGGGACAAAAAATGCTGATGAATTTTTTTTATAGGGACTAAAAATGCTGATGGAAAATTTTATAGGGACTAAAAAGTGTAATTTTATTTTGTAGGGACTAAAAACAAAATTCTGAATATTTATAGGGACCATTTTCTTAATTAACCCTTAAAATATAAATTTAGTGGCAAATATTGCATATCTTTGAAGACCCTCTTAAGTCTAAACCTCTTTTTTTAAGGGTTAAATACATTTTTAGTCTTTAAAATTTGTTTATTTATTTTTAGTCCCTATTTTGAAAGACTAAAAGTATTTATTTTATGTAAAAAGTTTTTAAAATGGGAACTATTTTTACAAACTAGGGTTAAATATGTTTTTGACCCCTATAAAATTAGGACTTTCTAAATTTAGTCCTTACTTAATTTTAATAGTTTTTCTAATTCCTATAGGAAACTTATGTATTGAGTTTTAGTCCCTAGTAAATTCAAATTTGTATAAATATGCTTAAACTCTTAAGTTTTTGAACAATTTTTTGTAGATGTGTTAAAAGCATTACTAAAAGTTCATCCACAAAAAATTATCTCAAAATTTGTTTATTTAAATCCAATTTTTGTACTTTTAACTTTTTTTTTTGTTTTAAAAAAATCATATTTAATTCATTTTAAGTTAAAAAATTCTGAATTTTAGTAAATGAACCTTTCATAATGTTTCTAAAAAGGTGTAAAAAAAATCATTCAAAAATTTAAGAGTTTAAAGATAATTAAACAAACTTTGTTTTAGCATGGACTAAAATTACATGTGAATATTTTTTGTAGGAACTAAAAATGCTATTAAAATTAAGTCAGTACTAAACTTAAAAGTTTTTAATTTTATAGGAACTAAAAACATATTTAACCCTACAAACTATAATGTTGTGGAGGACCAAAAGTAACATTAAAATTTTACAAGGACTGAACTTGAAAACTCATCTTCTGTAGGGATTAAAAACCTATATAACCCTTTCTTTAATAATCATTTCATAAACAATTTGACCAGTATTTTATTTTATTTACGCACTTAATTTTGGAATCTCAAGTTACATGGATCAAAGCCTGTCTGCGAATAATAGATATGATATACCCTGTTTCCATTAATTAATTGAAAACCGCTATTCTCTCGTCACGTTTTGCTCGTTCCCAACCAAACTTTCGAAAATATCACCGCGTGAGTTATTTCACGCTGGTTTTCTTTCACCAAATGCATTATCTACTTAACCAAGTAACTCGATCGGATCTCATTCATGCTATTACGATTTGGATCTAGAAAATTATATCTTCCAATTTATGCAATAGAAGCAGAATTAGATTTGGATCTAGAACAGCAACAGATTATGATGATGGAAAATGGTTTTTCACGAATTAATAATACTATGCAAATTGATCCTAGAAGAGCTCGCTTTCCGTGCTACGTTTTTTGGCCACCACTTCCTGTAATCTCATGGTTCATTCCTTTCATTGGTCAAATTGGTATTTGCGATTGAAATATGGGTGAAAGAAAACCGGTGTGAGTTAACTTAGGTTGGAGTTCAATGTGATTTTTCAGCGTAACTTAGATTACGCAGCGTGATTTAAGTCACACTAGTTTAATACATGCATAGTTAACTCACATAGGAGTATTTTCAAAAGTTTGATTGAGAGTGAGCAAAACTTGTTAGGAGAAGAGCATTTTTCTAATTAATTAACCAAGCGTGGGATAAGCCCAAAATGGGACAATTAATATTCGCAGACATATATGTGACATGTCTAGGAGAAGTGATTGATTTTTTTCTTTCTTTCTATTCTTTTAATCATGTTATCGGATTCATTTGAGATATTTCGTTCATACTCATGAATCGCTATATGTTAGAAATAAAAGTTTAAAATATATATATATATATATATATATATATATATATATTGCAATATCTTCATTTGTTAAAAATGACGGGAAAAAATATACACAATAAGTCATAAAAGTTTGAAAAACTTACCATCTCTTACTTATAAATGTTAACTCGTCTCGCTATACTTAACCTAAATTTAACCTAATTTTTTCCTCCACACTTTTGCATTTATTATTTATCTAAAACTAGACCATTGACCCGTGTTGACGCCCGGGTCATATAAGAGAACAAATACAGCGGAAATAAGAAAGTAAAAAATTTACTTGAATCGAAAAAATAGTATGATTCAGTTCATAAAATTAATTGCCGCAAACGTTTTTAATGTACAATATTAAACAATTTCCATGACATCAACCCTGTTACGGTAACATGACATATAAATTTGATGACATAATTTATTGACGAAAAGAAAATCCAACGTCTGTCGAAATAGAAAAAGTACCGATATGAAATAAAAACAATACTACAAAACAAAGTGCTAC
>Ga0315913_1007508_pt1 | contig 13066 bp, 7 predicted proteins | sample MpolsnodulesMG_FD_207736 | JGI IMG/M metagenome (GOLD analysis project Ga0315913, IMG submission 207736) | Medicago polymorpha root nodule microbial communities from Los Angeles, California, United States - small nodules | ecosystem: Host-associated > Plants > Roots > Nodule | place: USA... | reverse complement strand
CATCATCCAAGGTATAACTGTTTAATTGAAGACACATTCTTTTCTCCCCATTTTTTTATGTAAGAAATGTTAGTATGATGACCAAGAAATGTTAGTAAAATATGGAAAAACCAAGCCAATGAGTGACACCTATCTAACTAAATGCTGAAATATCGACATAAATGAGTTTTTTAAACATTCACTTTGTACCAAACAAAATGTTATTCATTTTCTTGACATGTTTTTATGCATATCATAATAGTTGAAATCATACCGTAAAAATATATTAACGGTTGAAAGGGTATGTGAGGACTATACTCCCCAATAAACTTGCCATGAAAAGTATGTGACATACCAACTGAAATGCTTCCTACATATATATGAAAGCTAGTTGGTTAAATGCAGTTGACTCACCTCAACATATCTAAATTTTATTCCACATTTTGCTTCAAATTAGTTTTTTCTAACATTTTGAAATCATGGAAATTGGGGTAGAGGATGAGATTGTTGACATGTCAACCTTACCTCCATCAAATGGTTCCATGATGATGGCAAGCAGGAATGCTTACTTTAGGAATAGGTTTTCAGAGATTGATATAGAAGTTGAAGATTCAAATATCAACCAAAATGGCCCCCTCCCCATTTTTCTAAAGGTACTATAGTACTAAATGGTTTTATTCTAAAGCTTAAAATGTGTATTTCTTTAGTGCATATATTGCTGTTCTAAATATTGAACCGGTTGGTTCAACTAGTTGAACCAAAAACCGGTCAATTTGGGGGTTTATTTGATCTCAATTCTACCTTAGACTGGTTGAACACAGAATGAATGAGCCAGGATTGAACCGTAGTTGATTCAACCAATTTCTATTTTTTCATTAATTATCTCTTTTATTAATATTTTTTATTTGTCATATTGTTCAACTACGGTTAAACCAATTGATTCATGACCTGAATATCTATCTAACTGGTTTGATCTCTGACTCGATTTTTAAAACATTGGCATGTATATATGACACAGAATTAGGGAAATGAATTATATACATGCATTCATGCAGTCTGACACTAGCCGATTTGGACCGTTGGATTAAGATAGGATGGTCCATGTTTCAACTTTTATTTTAGACCCGATTTTCCGAAGTTGAAATGTGGATTATCTGATCGTTTGATCGGAGAATCTGAACCGTGTCACTGCAGCAAATGTGCATTTTTATTACTGTAGAAAATCCCGATCCTGAAATCAAATTCAAAATTAATTAAGTGACATTCATTTCTCATTACCATGCAGTTTGAAGATGTAGAGTATAGGGTGAGAAATAGCCAATTAGGCTCTGATAACCCTGTGAACGCAATGGTGACAAAGGTATCCACACGACACACAGTAGAAGATAGATACACAAGAATTTTGAAGGGCATTACTGGAAGCATTGGCCCTGGTGAAATTCTTGCTCTGATGGGTCCTTCTGGCAGTGGAAAGACAACCTTGTTGAGGGTTATAGGAGGAAGATTGCTTGACAATACAAAAGGAAAAATTACTTACAATGATGTTAAATATACTCCAGCTGTCAAGAGAAGGTTAAGTGGTTACCTAGCTTCATATATAGACGAATTCAGATTGCTTGCAGTCGAAGGTAACATACAGTCAATACATCAGTAGCCGTTAAATCAAGATCGGTGGTTAAAATTTCATGACCATCCGATATTGATCTAACGACCATCGATGTGATGACTGCGTGAATGCAAAGTATTTTCGACTGCAGGCAATCTGAATTCATATATAGAAATTATTAATCATGAATCATATTTGTTATGTAAAGTGCTTGATTCTTTTTTAGTAACATCGGCAAATACTTTTATTTTCTTTTTTCTTCTACTTGTAGGATTGGTTTTGTGACACAAGAGGATATACTTTTCCCACAATTAACAGTGGAAGAAACATTAGTCTTTTCAGCATTCTTAAGGTTACCAACCAATATGACGAAGCAACAAAAGTATGCAAAAGTAGAAACAACTGTCAAGGAGCTAGGCCTTGAAAGGTGTGTTGAGTTTTTTTTTTCCTATGACATTCTAAAACATCGATAAGAAAATTAACAACTTATTTCAAAATCTTGAACCTTAAATCCTAAACAAATCTCTTGTATAACCATAGATGTCGACACACAAAGATAGGTGGAGGATATCTCAAAGGTATATCAGGAGGAGAAAGGAAACGAACAAGCATAGGTTATGAAATTCTTGTTGATCCTTCGTTGCTATTGCTTGATGAACCAACTTCAGGTCTTGATTCTACAGCAGCAAACAAACTCCTTGTCACACTTCAAGGACTTGCGAAGGTTTCTAATTAAATTTTATCACGTTACATTATTTAGTACCTTGAATTTAAAATATATGCTGAAAAAAGTTTCATTTGATTTACCTATATAGGCTGGAAGGACCATAATCTCAACAATTCACCAGCCCTCAAGCAGAATCTTTCACATGTTTGACAAACTTCTTTTGATATCTGAAGGCTATCCTATTTACTATGGTGCTGCTAGAGAAACAATGGAGTACTTTTCGTCATTGAGGTTCAATCCCGAAATAGCAATGAATCCTGCAGAGTTCTTGCTTGATTTGGCAACAGGTCAAGTGAATGACATAAGTGTTCCGACGGATATTTTTGAAGAACAAGAGCCTACTCATGACCCTTCAAAATCTGTTATTAAGGTACGGATTCCTTCTGCGCGTGCACACACACAATCGATTGGGAGTACCCGAGTTTGAAGTCTGAACCCTGTATGAAACAAAGATTTTACTTAATATTCGGCTGAACTTCAGAATATCAGGATCCCTTCCGCGCACACACACTTGCATATAGACACATACATATAACATATTAATTACATGCTCTATATCTTATTAATCTTATAAATTGTTTCTTTATTGTAATAGTATCTACAACTCAAGTACAAAACCCTACTGGAGCCAAGAGAAAAAGAGAATCATAGAGGTGTAAGCACACCAGAAAATCTTCAACTAGCCATTCAGGTTAAGAAAGAATGGACATTGAGTTGGTTGGACCAATTTGTTATTCTTTCAAAGAGAACATATAGAGCAAGATGCAAGGACTATTTTGACAAGTTAAGACTAATTCAATCACTTGGAGTAGCACTTTTGTTGGGGCTACTTTGGTGGAAATCTTCAACCAACACAGAAGCTCAACTCAGAGATCAGGTAGTTTCCATGACACTTCTTTAAAACCTTGTTTTGATAAACAACGTAATTAAGTGCTTGTAGCATAATCACTTATCACATAAGTGCTTAGGTATAAGCTATTTCTACAACAAAATATAAAATAAAGTCAAACTATTTTCATATATACTATAAGCTGTTTTCAAAAGCTTACTTAGAGAGCTTATAAAAAGAATATGAAAACAGCTTATGGACATGTCATAACCTGTTTTCATAAGCTCTTCCAAACAGTCTCACAAATGCTTATGAAAGTAGATAAGCTCAAATCAGTCAATCCAGATAGACTAATAGACATGTCATAAGTCGTTTCCGTAAGCTCTCTAAAACACTCTCACAAGTACTTATGCAGTAGATAGGCTTAAATAAGTCAATCCAAACAAACACCAACTATATTACAAGATTGAGCTACTAATTAAGCAATAATAACTATATCTACATTGCAGGTTGGTTTAGCATTCTACATCTGTATATTCTGGACATCTTCATGCCTTTTTGGAGCAATCTATGTGTTTCCATTTGAAAAGTACTACTTGATAAAAGAAAGGAAAGCTGACATGTATAGATTAAGTGTATACTATATATGCAGCACTCTATGTGACATGGTTGCACATGTTTGTTATCCAACTTTTTTCTTTATTATTGTCTACTTCATGGCTGGATTTAAGAGGACTGTGGCTTGCTTCTTCCTCACGTTATTTGTTGTTCTACTAATAGCTATAACAAGTCAAGTAAGTTATTATGTCAATGATTAATTAGAATAAGTGATTAATTTAGTGTTAATTTTAAGCTTTGAATTTAACTTCTATTTATAATTTTGTTACTAGGGTGCAGGAGAAATGTTTGGTGCTGCAGTTATGAGTATTAAAAGAGCTGGGATGGCTGCTTCTTTGGTACTAATGTTATTCCTCCTTACTGGTGGTTACTATGTCCAGGTATATGAACATTTTTGAATTTGGATTTTTGTGGTCAACAATTTTACGCATTCACACGGTTAGCACATTAGTGGATTTTGGGTCGAGATCGGACAATACATATTTCAAATTCAGCATATTAGATTTCTAAAAAAGATTAAGATCTACATTAAAATATGGATCGTCTGATCTCGATCCAACGACCATCGATGTACTGACTACGTGAATGCGTGCAATCAGTAGCAATTTGAAATAATAATTGCAAGAATGCCAATAAAAATGTAACATGATTATAATGTTACTCACATGTATGTGAAATCATTCTTTAAAAAAAGCATGTCAAATCATTGGTAATCAATGTTCTTGTGTCATTTCAAAAAGAGTATGTTTGCTTGTGAAAACGTTGTGCATTTACATTTCCTGTCTTCACTTGCAATTTATAAATTGATACTTTTTTCTCAAGCTGTTTTCGATTTTTAAGGATTTGCACGTGAACAAATATTTTCAAAGCTCTCCTACAAAATCTTGAATAAAGAAAAAAAATTCAAATTAGGTGGTAATTTTGTAATTAAATGTAGAAACTGAATAAAAGTAGACAAACATTTTCTTATACCAAATATAGGCAAAAAAAAATTGGGGTTAACCACCTAGAACTGCATACTCCAAAATTGCTCAAATGCCTATGACAACTATACCCCTCTTCGGACATGGACGAATCCAGAAATTTTAATAAATGGAGTAAATGTCATATCATAAAAAGACTATCAATCTAATTAATTACGAAACTTTTTTTTATACGAAATTACTTATTTTGATATCTTAATCAATGATTTTAGGACATTCATTAGTATTTTTCTTAGTTTTATTGTTTATTATATAGTGTTATGAATGGACGAAAAAAATTACCATATCAATGGGTCACATTACATAAATATCTTGAGTATTGGTTAAAAGTACAATAAGCAAGTGGGGTCAGTTGGACCCATTGCCCCCACCTTGCATCCATGCCTGTCTTCGAAAGTAGAAGCTCATGGTATTATTTGTCCTTATGTCTAAGACGATGAGTTGATCAACGTCAGTTTGATAACAACTAGGAAAACAAATATAAGTTGAGTTTTGAGGCACATATAACTGTTTTCTCGTGTTTTTGTCAAACGGGTACCGATTAGGTCGCTGTCTCAAATGTTACCACAAAGAGAATTATAAACTTCTACTTATAAAAGCGGATCACCATTAAAAAAGTCCCAAGACTACACATATGCATTTCCCTTAAGCAAGATTTCATATAACACTCACAAAACACATGTTTTTGTTGCAGCACATACCAAAGTTCATGCAATGGTTGAAGTATCTTTCATTCATGTACTATGGTTTTAGGCTACTTCTAAAGGTGCAATATTCAGGAGACGAATTATATGATTGTGAAAGCAAAGGAGGGTGTAGACCACTACAGAGTTCACCGCAATTTGCCACTGTAAACTTGAAAGGTGGCTTAAAAGAAGTTTGGGTTTTGGCATCCATGGCTATATGCTTCCGATTGTTTGCTTACTTATGGCTCCGTAGAAGAATTGATGTCTGAAAATCAATCTTAATTATTCTATGATGATAAAGTTTGTTGATTGAGAGATTCATGTTAATGTTGGTAATTTATCACATTGGCATATGATTTGAGAGATGTATCGACTATCAATCATGTATGCGAACCCACTTGAAGCCGGGTGCAATTAATAGCTTTATTAAGATGTATTATTAGTTGATATTTAAAATATTTTTAAGACTTTCTCTTATACACTCAAAGAAATGAAAAAGAAGTTTTTTTATTTTATTTTATTTGAAAACTCGGCATCTGATATAAGAAAAAGAAGTTGTTAAGCTTAAGCACATTTTCTTGAAAATGATTATTAAAGTAGAACATTGAAAGATAATCCTTTTTCTCTTCCCCGTAATTACAGAGAAAACCCCCCTTCTTTTATTAAAAAAGTACTTAGGCCAAATCTTATGCATTTAACAACAACATTTATAATTGTTTTTGTTTACCTATGATAGAATTGATTTTATTTCCATAATTAATTTTAATCTAAGATGATTTTGAAGATTCTGATTATACATTTGATTTTAGACTTATATAACATAAATATTTTAATATATAAGTTACTATACTTTTAACTCTTTTATTTCAAGTAAATTTTATCTAATTAACTCATTCAAAATCAATTTTTATTTTCATATAAGCAAATATACATTTAAACTGCATAAAAGTATATTTTAATTAATTATTTAAAAAAGAAATATTATTTAATTATTTTATCTCTCTACATTTTTTCAATTATGTATGTGTGCTCAAATTTAGTGTTCAAACTCTTGTGCCCAAACAAGTATTTTCCGCAGTTTTGATCCTCTATTTCGACAATTTTGACCTCAATTTCATTAAATTGATCAATCCATGATTTTGACAATTCAATTTGATGACTTGACAATAAATTGTTCATTCTTAACCATTTGTATATCATTTCAATTGACATTCTTTTGGTTTTTTGAGGCTATCTATTTTTGACCACAACTCAATTTAACACTATATATTAAGACTTTCAAAGATTAGACCTTACTTTATCAAACTAGATTATTAAAATCATGAGTTGGTTAAATTATTTTTTAAAATAAAAGATCAAAATTGCACAATAACAAGAAAACAAGTTTATAAGTTCTGATTCAACTGATAAAATGATAATATTGCTAGATCGAGTACTTAACTCTTATACTTATGAGTTTTTCAATGATTATTTGTTATTTTGTCTATAAAAAAATAAGAAAACAAAATTATAGTTTTACCAAAATAGAAAACAAAAACCCCATTTTAGCCAAAACAATGAAAGGAAAAGTGAGATTGATTGAACTAAAATACAATCAATCAACAATAAAAGATTGAAAAAAATAATGGAAAGTCATGATTGAAAACATCTGTACTCTTCCTTCACGTTCATTTCCTTGTTTTTGTTTTTTTAAAACTCCCCTCTGGCTGTAGGTCCCACAAAAAAATTAACATAAAAATAAAATAAAAAAACCACTCACATTCATGATCATTAATTCATCACCTCTTATCTATAGTCAAAACCCAAAGAGTTTCCGACAATAACCACCACCTTAACTAAGGTTCTGAATTGGAACACAAACATAAACATAAACATAAACACAAATCAAACAAATCCATTTTCTCTCTCCTCTGTGCATGTTTCATCACAATGGAAATGGTTCCATATTCTGACCCAAAAACTGCCACCACTCCAGCATGGCAAGACATGTTCCGATCTGCATCCTCACTAAAACCAAAACCATCCTCCACCAATCCTCCTCACGCGCCGTCGAACACACCTCACGCGCCATTCATTATTCCTCACGCGCCGTCGTCTGCTCAATCCACCGCCGACCCAGATGGAAAAAACACATTTTCCGGTGATCCTCAGGTGAGACTCGCTCTATACATAGCCATGGCACATATGGGTCTTGTTTTCGCCATTTTCATACTCTACACTGTTTCCAAGCTTTTGGAACAGTATCTAAGACCTCTTCAATGGGCTGTCCTTTGTTCAATTCCTCTTAGAGGAATTCAACAGACCATTGTTTCGTTTTGGGCTGAGCCTCTCACGTTGGGACTCACAGAAACTGTTCTTGCTGTTCCTGTTGCGGTTTTCAGGGTTTTTGTTGGTACTCTTGTTGAGATTAGAGAAGCTTTGTTTAGACTCATTTTGAGGAAACCAAAGCCTCCTAATCCTCATCCAAGTAGGAGACGTAGTGGATTTTCAAATTTGCTTCGTTTGTTGGTGTCTTTTGGGATATTTATCATTGCTTATGAGAAGCTTGGTGGTTTTGGTGCTTCATCACTTTTAGGGTTAGGTTTTGTGTTTAGCTCTAAGAATGTGGATTCAACTATGCACACGTTGTCTTCTTTGAGGACGAATAGTTTCAGGAGAAGTACAATTAGTGCTTTTTTTACAAGAAGGGTGGTGAGGAAGTTGAATACTATTGTTGCAATTGGGCTTATTGTTGTTATGATTGTAGGGTTTTTGACTGGGGTGATTTTCTTTTCTTATAAGATTGGTGTCGAAGGAAAAGATGCCGTTGTTTCTCTTAAGTTACATGTTGAGGAGAGTAATTATTCTGAGAGAATTGGTGTTAAGAAGTGGATGGAAGAGAATGATGTTGCTGCAATGGTTGATAGTTACACCACTAAGTTCTATGAGACTGTTTCCGAACAAATTGATGGGTTGGCTGTGCAATATAACATGACTGAAATTGTGACTGGGATTAAGGATTTTGTGATATCAACTCCTGCTAACTCTTCAACACCTTCAAGAGCTTTGGTCAAACCTTCACCATACACCGAAAAGTTTTTGAGTTTGAAAAGTCGGGTTAAGAACCGTGAATGGAGTCAAATTTATGAGGAACTTGATTCACTTTTTCGAGAGCTTGTGATCACGCGTGAAGATTTGGTTGAGAAGGCAAAAGGGTTTGCTTTTAAAGGCATCGATGTAGCTCAACGTATTTTTGCTAGTAGTACAACCGTGCTTGGAAGCAGTACAAAATTTATGTTATCCATTGCTAATTCCATAGTCTCTGGTGCTGCAGAGGTTTTCAATTTTGTATCTCAAACAATGGTGTTTATTTGGGTTTTGTATATTCTCATTACATCAGAGTCTGGTGGAGTAACCGAACAAGTGATGCATATGCTTCCAATTTCAATCCCCGCTAGAGTTAGATGTGTTGATGTTTTGGATAAAGCTATTTCAGGTGTTCTTTTGGCTACTGCTGAGATTGCATTTTTTCAAGGATGTCTTACTTGGCTTTTGTTTAGGTTATGCAAAATTCATTTCTTGTATATGTCAACTGTACTTGCATTCATTAGTCCTTTGCTGCCAATATTTCCATCCTGGCTTGCGACGATTCCAGCCGCATTGCAACTAGTGATGGAAGGCAGATACATACTGGGCGTTTTCTTGGCTGTTACTCACCTTTTCCTTATGGATTATGGTGCGTCAGAGATTCTGGAAGATGTTCCTGGAAATAGTGCTTATCTTACTGGGCTCAGCATCATTGGGGGAATGACATTGTTCCCATCAGCTCTTGAGGTAAAAATTTTAACTCCTTGATTTGATTTTCTGAGGTTTGGTTGTGCAGTGACAAAAAATTATTTTGAATGAATTGATTTTGTCAAATTGATTCTGCCTAAAAGTGAGTTGATTGTTAAATGGTTTATGTTTGGATATATTTATGTAAAAGTGGATAGAAGTATAAAAAAATAAATTTCAACAGTTGTAGATGCAAAAACTTTAAATTCCAGCTTCAAGTTAGAATGAAGTATATAAACATGTCAAAATCTATTCTACACCCTTAGAATCAATTATCTCCTCCAAAAATGGATCCAAACATAGTTTTCTATCATTCTTTCGGTCTTTATGGTCTTTATGCATCATGTTTTAGCTATTTCTCTAGGTTTCCACCCTTGTTGTTTCAACCCATATCAAGTAGCAAAACTGTGTTTTGGTATTTCATGTGAGCTTGCTTCTCTTGAAGAATCTTGATTTGACATTGAAATCTTGTTTGCCTATGTAACTTAATTAATTTTTCTAAAGATAATGGTTGTGGATAAGAAATTTGCGGAGGTATTCATTTCAACGTTGTTTTATCTTTATTTTTGGCTTAAATATATCTTTAGTTTTCCAAAGATATTTCACAGTCCCTCTTCTATAAAAATGATCACAACTAGCCACTCTTTATAACCCTGCATGTCAATAATCCTTATGTGCAAAACAAAGGTCATGTCTGATCATGTCACATTAACTTTTAAATGACACTGCGTCCATGTGGCAATTGACTGTGTTTTCCACAAAGGGATTTTTGACTGACGAAGTTATAGAGAGGGACCAATTGTGGTCATTTTCGAAAATATAAACCAAAAGCCGCTGAAAAATATCTGATTAAACAATTTTATTACGCGCTTATAGCATATACATTGATCATATAAGTACTTATGAATAAGCTATTTCTATAACAAAAGATAAAATAAAGTCAAACTGGTTCCATATAAGTTATAGGCTATGTCAATAGATAAACTCAAATAAACTAAAATCATATTCATTGTTCATTATTTAAGCCATTATTTTTTAACTGTGTTTAGTTGAGTCTATCAATGACCTTCTTTAGATACACCATACACTTATCTTATATCCATGATATTGTTAGATTGACTGAAAGGGTATGTTGTTCTGCAGGGGGCTATTATGGGGCCATTGATAACTACAGTCATGATTGCTCTGAAGGATTTATATGCTGAATTTGTTTTGGAAGAACCAAAGGACAGGGCCAAGAAGAAAACTAGCTAAGCTTCTTCCACCTTTGTTTATATAGAAGTATTTATTGGCTGTTGAAGTTTGCTGTAATTGCATTGCTTGTTAGTGGAGTTTTCCTTTCAATTGTGAGAGTTGCTCAATGGTCAGTCATTTTTTTTCTTTTCATTTGTATCATAAGATTATTATATAATTGGCAAAAAATAGGCTTTTTTATTGCTTTTTATCCATTTTTGGGGTCATCAAATATTTTGATCACTTGGTGGCAGTGTTTTGTTGAACTGTACATTTAGACCTGTATTTATTCCTGTACAATTTTTCTTATTCATTGTATTTGTACCTAAAAAAGAAATAAAGACTTGTGCAAGTTCGTTAAAAATGTTTATTTTCTTAAATTTTCTTGGATACAGCGTGTTTTATTCAGTGTTGTCGATACTGCACTATAACGGTGTAGAGGAGTGGAATGATCGCCCTTGACCACTAAAGGGTATGCAATAGTGGAATAGTTTAGTCTAGCGGCTTAAATAGTCAACGTTGTAGCCGTTGTAGTGCCGCGCCTTAGAATGAGATAGAAAATTCCAAGTAGGCCTTAAAATATAAACGTTGGAGCGTTTTGGTTTGGATGTTTTAGAAATTTTGCAATTTAAAACATGATAGCGTATGAACTTCTCTCTCGCTCTTGCTTTCATTTTTCACCCTTTCAGTTCCACTAGTCAATCTCAGCTAATTGTTGAGTTTTATGTATATATCGAGCAAGTTATATTATCTGTATAAAAATTTCAAATAGTAGTCATTCTGATATACCAGTATAATGTTTTTGGAGTCGACCGTTATGTTCTATTTCTGAGGTTGATAACACTGGTTTGAGTGGTTTCATTAGCAGTACTTTTCATTATTCTTAATTATGACCATTAATTAGCAAATATGCCAAGTTCACCAGGATCTTCCACTTGGCTGATATAATATATAAGTACATGCAGGACATAAAGTACTTTATAACATTTTGTTATGAAAGGATCTGTCTATCATGAAGTAGGTACTTTTGCAGCTAAAGGATACAGTTAGTACTGACAATCAAGATGTTTTCATATGATATAGTACTAGTATAACATTACATTCGTTGTGCTAGTTTATTTGTTTCTGTCAAATGAATTCCTGAAAAAGTTGGCACTGGGAACCTGAGTTGAATTTGATGCAAAGAAAGTGTTTGTCAAGATGTAAAATACACCTCACCCCCCACATCAAGAACAGGTACACACAGTGGAGATGCAAGACACCTGCATCGGCCTGAATGAAGCATCTTGACTTATAACACAAGTAAAACATATAAACAAGTCATAGTTAGAAACTAACTTGTTGCCAACACACAGATAGAGATTGTCAGTGACAATAAACATTAAAACCAAACAGTCTTTTCTTTCACCTCTAGAACTCTTGCCAAGCAATTTGAAACCGGAAAAACCCTTGATCGAACATATTTTTCCCGTTTTGAAAAAAACATACACCACTTTTTAAAACGAAGGATTCTCAATGACATGAAAAAACATTGCTTTTAAAAAAATATTAAGCACGCAACAAGCAGCTTTAACCCTAAAAACTATACCAAACAAATCTAACATACATAATAACATAATGTATAGAATTACATGATATTAAATGCATCATTTCTACTCTTCACAACCCTAGAGCCTATTTGAATTGACTTATTTGAACTAATTTATAGACATAAACACTTGCAAAAACCATTTGAGAGAACTTACGAAAACAACTTACGATATATGTCCATAAGATGTTTTCACCTTATTTTTATTATATTATAGGCTCCCCGGTATATCTTACGAAAACATGTTATAGTTCACATAAAAACAATTAGACACAAATTTTTACTTTTACAATATTTTTTAAGGACGTAAAAGAGATTCTTTTTTATAAAATTGCCTCAATTTTTATAGTTTTTTTTTCTCTTTTCTAAAAAAATACATTTTTTTTATAAAAAAAAAATGACATTCATGAAGATAATTAAATTTGTATTTAATTAGACACAAATTTTTACTTTTACAATATTTTTTAAGGACGTAAAAGAGATTTTTTGATACAAAACTGTCTCAATTTTTATAGTTTTTTTTTTCTCTTTTCTAAAAAATTGAAGAAGGAAAGATAATTAAATTTGTATTTAATTACCTCCTTAAAATCACTTAATATTTGTTGCTCACACTTCTATTTATAAATCTCCACTTTACTTTCATTTGTATCGACGTGGGATATCTGAGTTATCTTAAATGTGGACGCAAGGGACATGGGCATCCTCAGTTCAGTCTGCAGCATCACCGAAGGTTATGTTAAATATCCGATTGTTTCATTAGCTTATTGTCTTACTTGTCAGAACTACAGTGGCAGAGCCTGCATTGATTTATTGTAGTGTGATCTATATTAATTTCTCCTTGACTCACTGTATGTTCTTTATCATTCGTATGAGAACAAATATTAACAACATGATAAGCACGGACATGTACAGAACAGCCACCGGACACTCACTACCTTCTTTGATCAAGAGGTACTTGGGTTTATGTCTTGAGTTTCTGTGCCCAACTTTTCCCACCCTGCAAA
>Ga0315913_1007506_pt1 | contig 13067 bp, 8 predicted proteins | sample MpolsnodulesMG_FD_207736 | JGI IMG/M metagenome (GOLD analysis project Ga0315913, IMG submission 207736) | Medicago polymorpha root nodule microbial communities from Los Angeles, California, United States - small nodules | ecosystem: Host-associated > Plants > Roots > Nodule | place: USA... | reverse complement strand
TAATTGATTGAGATGTTGTTGATGAATACATATATGTTAATTGAATTGTGAATGTTGTTGGTGATTGCATATATGTCAAGTGATGGTGAATTGTTGGTGAATGCATATATGATAAATGATTGGTGATGATATGGTGAATTGTTTGTGTGAACATATGCATTGAGTCGAGTCATATGTTCATGCATACATGACTGATGATGACGGATGTTTATATCCAAAATGTAAGATAGGTGTGAAATCTTACATACGATGTTTTTGTTGCATCGAAAGTGACGACCTTGAGGTGATTTGGTACCACATGCATCTAGAAGAGTCTAGAACATTGCATGCGTTTGAATAATTGATGAGTCGTGTCATAATTGAATATGTGACTTGGTGAATTTGTGCATTGGTGAAATTGGTGAATGTTGTGATTATGTGGATTGGTGTATATGTACATTGTGGATTTTTGTTAATGATTGAGAATATTTGAGCTAGACTCTAATTGCATGTCTTACTTGCTTGTGCTTATACACTTGGTGAATCTATTTGATGATAATAATTCTGGTAATAGTAATGAGGTGAAATTTGTACATATATGAATATATATATTTTACACTGTTTATGTTGATTATGATTGATGTGAAGCTTACCCCCAGTGGTTTTGACCGCCTACCTATTTGTATGAATGAGTAGACGGAGTGCAGGAGTAGTTTGCTTGGTGAGTGCTTGGATAGCAGGAGCTATCTCCGTTATCGTTTTCTCTTGAGTCGTAGAGTAGGCTCTGATCTAGGATGTCTGTCTTTATGATTATTCTAGATTGGTTATGCTGGATTTATGTTGTTGAGTTTTGCCCATATGTCGGGACTTGGAGATTTTTATGATGATGTATATTGATCTTATAACATGTATATTTTGGAGATGTATGACTTTTATCCACTGCGACTGTTGAGGAATTTTATATATGCATGTTATTTGAATTTGATGTGAAGACGTGGCGTTTATTTCTTAAATATTTATATTATTCGCGTGTACTATCGCTTTAATAGAAATAGGGCGTTACATGAGACAACTAAACTTTTCTTCTGTTTTATTAGAAAAGTAGCACATTATGCTCTGATATGGCCATATCCTTCAAATTCATGACATTGAACACCTTTGTATTAAGAGTTCTTCTCATCAGACCTTACCATCTTCTCTTTACTTGGTTGAATGTCAATGTTGGGTCTGATGTTCTGACCAATTGACTTCGACCTTCTATCAAACTGTTTGAAGATCTTCTTGAACTGTCTTCCAAGTAGTGCTAGAGACTCTGTCATATCTTCATCATCTTCTTGATTTACTTGTGACTCATCAGGCTCTACACTAGATGCAAAAGCAATCCCTTTGCCCTTCTTATCATTCTTGTTGTTGACAGTTATTTCAAAATTTTGCAAGGACCCTATCAATTCATCAACCTTCAAACTAGAGATATCCTGAGCCTCTTCAATAGCAGTGACTTTCATGTCAAACCTCTTAGGTAGAGATCTTAGAATTTTTCTAACTAGTTTTTCATAAGAAATTTTCTCTCCAAGAGACTCAAAAGAGTTTGCAATATCAAGAATATTCAGGTGATAGTCTTGAATGCTCTCATCCTCCAACATTCTTAAATTCTCAAATTTTGTAGTAAGAAGTTGGAACTTAGAACTTTTTACCTTAGTAGTACCTTCATGTGCAGTCTTGAGAATCTCCCAAGCATCCTTAGCTACAGTACATTGCTTGATCAATCTGAACATGTTCTTGTCTACACCATTTAACAGAGCATTCAATGCCTTGGAATTTCCAAGAGTCAGTTCATCTTCAGCAGCAGTCCATTTTTCTTCTGGTTTCAAGACAGTTGTCCTTTACCATCTGCATCAAGTGTCACAGGATGTTCCCAACCTTTCAGAACTGCTTTCCATGTTCTGCTGTCACTTGACTTAAGCAAAGCACTCATTCATGATTTCCAATAGTCATAGTTTGACCCATCCAATAGAGGTGGTCTATTCACAAATCCTCCTTCCTTGCCCATCAGGCTAAAAATAAACTTCCCTGGAGCTCACCCTAAAACAGGCAGAGTGCCTTCTCTAATGCCAATTGAAATTCTAGCGTACTTGTTTTAATATGTTCTATAAGATGTTTCAACGTTTGCGATGTTTCGATTAATGTTCCAACATCATAGCGTAAACAGAAATAAAAACAAGAAAATAAATGGCAAGAAAGTAAAAGACACAATGAGTTTGTTGACCCAGTTCGGTGACAAACACACCTACTCTGGGGGCTACCAAGCCAAGAAGGAAATCTACTAGTGTAGTCCTTATCTAAAAGCTCTCAGCAAACTCCTCGTTCACACTTTATGACCTAGGATCTACCCGTCTAGACTTCAACCTACGAACTCCTAGATCTGAGATCCCATCTCACTATCCTAATGGTCAGTCACAACCCCTGTGACCTATCAGACCTAAACACAAACTCAAATGGTGAAGTTACCTTCAAACAAACAACTAACACCTTTTTTCATAACCTTGGTGTAGTACACATGAGTATCAAACTCAACACACAGTCCTAAACAAGTATCATAATTGATACGAGAAAGGATCACATTAAAGGTTCTAAACTTGCATCACAAACGATACAAAAGTAGAGCACATGTAGACTCAAAACCTTAAAAATCTAAACTTTTTAGTATGACGGCTTGAATGATCAATTAGGTCTTGAAGTCTCCCTTATATACTGAAGCAGCTTGGGCCAAATACTTAGTTGGGTTTCAGAACAAAGCAGATTGGTTCAGCTTTCTACAAAACAAGAATCAGAAACAAATATGGAAAGCCCTAAAATGTTGGAACATCTTTACGATCGTCCAAAACAATAACAAATATTTCCTCGAATATAAATACTATTTTAGAAATATTCCACAACTGATTCCGTAAAGATATGCGCGTTGCTTGGTCAATAAGATAAGGAAATATTGTTTCCTTAAACAATGAAGGGCGCGCGTACAAATAGGCATGAACTCGGGCACACTGAACCGTGCCAGGATGTTGGAACATCGTATTCAACATCTTACAGATCTGCCTAACCACATGTAATGTTCCAACAACACAAACAAGGATATTTGTTTTAGCAACAATGCAGCCAATACAAATACCCAACAAAATGTTTTAGAGAACTTGATTTATAGTCAAATTACTACACATAGGTCACGCGGCATTCTTCATAAAACTTTGTTGTAACTTTTTCATTAAACCATGAAACATCTTCAAAATTTTGAGTTTAAGGAAGTCTTTATAGTGAATAAATGAGTATGTAACCATGAAGTTGTGATCTTTAAGACTGATTTAATGTGGTTTCATTTTGAAAATGAATTGGTTTTGAAAAATGATACCATGAGAAGAACTTTGATGAATTTTTGGGATTTATCGGTATTTGCTGGTGAAACGCACATGTATATGCTACTACACTCATAAGTGATCTAAGTGTATACATAGTTGAGGCACTAGAACTTGTTTGCTATGTTTTGATTTAATTGTCTCAATTGTTTTAAAGTTGTAAAATGATAGACGAACTTTGTCGAAAATGATCTCTTAGGCCGATTTCTAATTGTTGAAAATGATACTTATCTTAGTATAATGTATTTTCTCCTTTGTTTCGATTATGAGGAATCACATGATGTTGTTGAATGAAATGATGAAGCCGATGTTAGTGAATGCATATAGTTTTAGTGATGATAATTTGTCCATGATTGCTTAGATGCTAATTGAATAATGGTAAAGTGATGGTGATTCTTATTTGATTTATGACTTGTTGATTGTGTGGACGTAAATACTTGATAATGCAATTGTTGTTAAAGTTGATCAATATAAATGGAGGTTATCCTTTATATTTTTGTTGAATATATATATGAGGTGATTTTGCAGTGTCGAGTCTTTGCTTGTATGTCCATGGATCATAGTCATGTCGAGTTGTTGATGTTGTAAAAGGGTGTACTCTTTTACTTCGGCGAAAATGTAAGACGGGCGTGAAATCTTACATATGATGTTTTTGTTACATCATAAGGTGACGACCTTGAGGCGATTCGGTATCACATGCATATATGTGTCAGGAATAGGCGCATAGCATAATTGATACGATTCTTAATTGTTTACAGTGAATGATGATTGTTTGATGATAAGTGTGTTTGGTGTATACATACTTGTGACATTTGGAATTGTTGTGTGAATGTGTATATTGAATTTAAATACTCATGTTAATTAATTGAAACTTGATTGATTCATTTATGTTCAAATTGTTTACGTCAATTATGATTGATGTGAAGCTAACCCCTAGTGGTTTTGACCGCCTACCTGTTTGTATGAATGGGTAGATGGAGTGCAGGAGTAGTTTTGCTTATGTTGAGTTGCTCAAGGATAGCGTTAGCTTCCTCTATTTTTATGTCTCGATGTCTTAGATTAGGCTCTAATCTAGGATGTCCGTTTTTACGATTATTCTAGTTTGATTATTCTGGATATGTTATGTTATGGAGATATTGCCCATATGTCAGGATTTGGAGATCTTATATGTTGATGTATGATGATCTTATGACATGTATATTTTGGAGATGTATGACTTATATCCGCTGCGACTGTTGAGGATTTTTTTTTATATATATGCATGTTATTTGAATTCTGTTGAAGACGCAGCGTCTGTTTCTTGAATATTTGTATTATTCGTGTGTATTATCGTTTTAATAGAAATAAGACGTTATATATTGAGTATTGATTTGGGTGAATGGTATAATAGTTCATAGTTAAGGAGAATTATTCTAGTTAAGTCACTTCAAAAATTTATTCTAAAAATTGATTATAGTAATCAATTTCAAATTCCAATGATATTGACTATAAAATTTTATTATATTGATTAATCTAATTTTAGTGGTTATTTTATGATTATTCATTTTTAAAATTTATAGTAGAATAGTAAATATAAAAAGTAAAATAAAACAATGATAAGTTTTAGTGACAGCCACAACTGTAGGTAGAGGTCCATAATGTTTTTAAAATGGTCTCCTTAGAATTAGCTACATTTTTATGGTAAGTAAATGTGGACAACATGCCGTGACAACCATTTGGCAATGACAAACGGATTTAGCTATGGAAATTTACCTTATAGTGATGGATTTTGGATGTCATTACAAGTCAAAAATTTTGTAAATTTCTTTTAGTGATACATAGAAAGTATGGGTTGAGCCTGAGCGCGTGCCCAAGCTAGCTGGGTGGTAAATCCGCCTCTGGACACTAACACGCCAACACCGCTAATAATTTGAAAAAAATCATATAATTCAGTGTAATTATACATGTCATTGTTGTGTCGATTTTGATCCAAGAAGCGTCTTTACTTCATAGCTCCGTACTCGTTTTTCTATTTTTTTTAGCTTTACCAATTTTGTATTGGTTTTGATCTTAATTTGTTGTGTTTTAGAATGGCTTGAGTGATTTTTGTTCTGTTATTTTGTTAGCCAGGTTTTTTTTTTTTTTTTGTATAATGTAATGTGGGAGAATAAGGAGATTTAGTAATTTTTATTTCTTTTTAATAGAAGAAACTCAATTGTTAAAACGATAGTATACAAAAGAGATGTTCGGAAAAAAAACCAATTCAATAGAAAATCGAAAATTGAAACAACTCAAACAAAAAACTGTAAAAAACAACGTTTGATTTGGATGTGTTTGGGTCACTTTTTCGTTTAATTGTGTGGTTCGGTTTGCATATTGTTTTCCACCCGAACCAAACCAAACCACAAACTTATATAAACAATCACTCAATGGGTTGTTGATTTAGTATCTAGTTTGGATTTTATTACATAGCCAAAGAAGACGAAAAGGTCTATACCAATGCCTTTGGACTTTGGAGTTGTTAACCACTGAATTATGGATAAAAAATTATTATTACATTAATTGAAGGGTAAATTACACTCTCCTTTCTTTGAAAGATACTTAAATTACACTTTTATTCTCTCTTATTCAAAACAAATTAGAAAATATTATTCTCCCCTCCACTAAGAGAATGTTGAACTACATTTCGCATCTCTCTTATGTTAAAATCTACAATATTCTCCCATAATAATTTTTTTTTTTATTTCTAATAATCTAGAAACAAAAAATTAGCACAAAATATGCGAAGAAATAGATTTATGGGTCCATTTTAGTATAATAAAAATTTGAATGCATTCCTTTCTATACTTTTATTTCACAACATAATTAACTTATATTTGTAAACCCTATTATATGAAAAAGCACAATAAAATTAAAATATGTGAAAAAGTTACTAAAGCCGATAAAATATGGCTTGTTAAAGATGAATATTATATTCTAAATTCTAAAATTATAATCAAATATTTAAATTTAATTATCATTGACATTAAAATTATAAAGAATTTGATTTTTTTTAAATTATGGCTCAAAGTTAGTAGATATATCATAAAAATATTTATTTATGTTAAAATAGACAAAAAATATAGTGAATATTTAATTATCAAGGGAGAATTTTGTAATTCAAGCATCTCATAAGAAAGGAAAGTATGATTTACTCGTTTTTACTTCTCAGCGGAGATAGATGTATATTTTAACGTAAGAGAAAAGTATAATTCAAACATCCCTAAAAAAGGAGAGTATAATTTACTATTAATTTAACTTGCGGTGCTTAAGCTAAGTTTGTTGCTAATATGCATTAGAAATTTCACATGGAATATGAAATCTTCATAGTGTGATATTCATTTGTATTAACGTGTGATTTGTATTAGCACATTTTGACTATTTTACCAAATTATGCATTTGTTTCCTCACACTTATTTTCTGTCAATAAATAACATTGATTCTCGTTTTTTTGTAATGATTGGAAAATGTTCATATGCTAGTTTATGGTGGCGGAGCTAGAAATAAATTTCTTGACAGACCTTTTTTTTTTTTTTTTTAACATGGGTGGACCAAATTTTGTAATGTGTGTACATTTATATTTTTGATTAGTTAATTCGAGAGACTACTAATTTTTATTGTCTATGGAAATAAGAAATTAAGGAAAGAAAAGTGGCTAGCAGGAGTTGAGCAAGATGCTAGCCTAACCGTTGAAACATGCTATCAAATTAGTATTTCTAGCGCAAGATAAAAAATATATGATTTTTCTTTTGGTAGTGAAAAAATAAAAATAAAAAATATATATAATATAATATCATACTATAATTTTTGTATATATACTTATTAAATATGATTTGTTTTAGGGTTGAGGTGGGTCATGACCCACCCTGACCCATCAGTGGCGGAGTCACTTCCGCTGCTGAGTGTGTGTACATTGTTGTATCAACGGATGAGACAAAGTTTTATGAGCACTTATGTATGTGTTCATCTTATATTTCAATGTTGTTTGAGTAGTAATTCAAATTAATTATTAGTAAGAAATAAAAATATTATTTTTTTAATTGAATATAAAAAAACGAATAAAAGAAATTAAAAAATTGGGAATCATTGAAACACAATTAGTCTATCCATAAAAGGACATGCGATCATATGAAAATTATAACTGATCCTTTTCTTTACTTTATTTATTGGCCATACGCCGAAAGTCTCAGTTTTGATACTGATATTTTAGTAACAAATCTTATAACTCTACTAATAGATTTCTAAAACAAAGTTTTAACTAATCAATTCTTTAACCAATGTCCTTAGGACACCGGTTAACAAATCCTCTTTTACAAAAACTTACTCCCAAAACACTTATTTATTAGCAATCTTTTTTACCAACTCGTAATTTAGAGTTTAAACCGCCGTTTCTTCATTTAATTTTCCAAACACAGATGTCCTTGTGGGGCTTATTGGCATACAATATTAATTAATCTTTTTGGCATCTATCACCAACATTGATCATCAATTGTTCAACTAGCTGGTAGAAGAATGCATGATTGACATCTAATAAATTTGGTTCATGAGTCGTCATTGTCGACACCATGTACCACAAATTGATTGATAGCGTTTGTTTGTATCGATATCAATCCTAAATATCTTTGACTGTCATGTAAATAGGGAACTGTTGTGTTTTCTATGATTGTGAAAACTGTAGATTTCACTTTTATTTTCTTTCTTTCTTTTTTTTATATAAAATTTCACTTTTATTTTCTTATTTTCCTTTACACTGGATTCTGGATTCTAATTTGATTTCATTTTTACATGTGATTTTGAAGAAATAATCTGTTTTTTTTTTCTATTTGTCTTTTTCAAAATTTAATACAAAGTTTTGATAAATTGTTAAAAAAAGTATACAAAAAAGATAATTAATTTCACAACTATAACAAAATTTATTTATTTATATATGTGTAAACAACTTTAAAACCGCAACTAAAAGTATAACAAGTTTTGATAACTTGAATCCAAACAAATAATTTTAAATTACTACAGACTTAAAAACTCAAAAAATACTTGTACAAATTATTGTAGATTATCCATCAATAAGATTCACAAATAGCAAAATTAAAAACCTAGCTATGTATCTTTAAAAAAAAAAAACCGTATCTGTTGTAGGTGAACATCAAGAGCAACAATAGACTAACGATTACAACTTTAGGAAATTGAATACATGTATCACTTATATTTTTATATATTTTTCTTCTAGTTCATTTGATTATTCTTTAACTCCAACAATCTTCACATCAATTGTGAGTTTTCCAAGTCCCTGTATTTGATTGATTACACTTGAGTCCACTTCTGCTTCTTCACCAAACTAAAGCAAAAATTTTACATTGCTTTTGTTGAGTCCACTGGAGCACTTAAGAGCAACAACAAACTAAAAATTACCAAAAGACATTGACCCTACATTTCCTTATCAAACCTTTAAACATTGAGTACATGAGTTAGATCTCTAAAATATCATTCATTTACCACATTATCAATCAAATTTCATTTTCATTTTTATTTTCCTCTCTCTAATTTTGTTATTGTTGTTGTTGGTTTAAATATATCATCTACCATATAAATTTTAAGCGTAATGTGAACCGACTTCTCGGGAGGACCGGTTAAAGAAGCAAATATAGTAATATCATATTGAAGCTTGTGCAAGCAACTCATTAAAAATTTAAAGTGTTTCTTTTAATTTAAAACTTTTTTTTTCTTAAATATTGTCCCGGAACACCGATTAACATCACTCATATTATAATTCTGTTTCTCTCCTTTTCCTTCAAATATCGCATGCACTCCAATGACCGTCAAACTTCTATTTCTGTCTATATTAAACTAGTTAAGTACCTCCCTCCTTTTCCCTTTTCCCTTTTCCCTTTTCATTTGGAATCATGAGAGTTCATAAATCAATGGTATTAATCATTATGTTCCTTCTTCTTTTAATACTATTAGTACTCCATCTTTCAAGTTCCAGCAGGCACATGGAAGAAAGAACAAGAGTAAAGTTCCCTTTTTCATTTCCACAAGCCTTTGAAGAATTCAAAGATAAAAAGGTCAGTGGATTTCAAATTGTTTCACATACATCTACTCCTGGGGGACCAAATCCACTTCATAATTAAATCAGAATAGGCATATAATTGATTATGAAGTATCTATAGTGAAAGCAGATCTGGTACTATGTAGCTAGAAGGTGTAGCGATTTCTTAGAAGTGGAATCAATGCCTAATTGAGGAACTTCAAGCAGTTTACTCTTTAAAGTTATCTATTTAAGAACCGATCGCGACCGAATTATCTCGGTCTCGGTAGCAATCAATTTAGGGACCATTATTTGTAATTGGTCGCTAAATGAACATGCAACCGATTTAGATATTGATTTGTTGAACATAGTTTACGTTAACGACTGATTTAATGACCGATTTGATATTTTCAATCTCTAAATCGGCCATTAAATCAATCGGTACGAAGCATTTCTTTAGCATACGTATGAAAAATAAAGCATATATTTCACAATTTATCACTTGAACATTGCTTGTAATTGTGGGGTTCATCTCAGTGAAAGAACTTATATCGTATGCTTATTCAAATTATATAGGTTTGATTACTTCACTACCAATGTTCTTTGTGTATATATATAGCCCAATCATATTTCTGATCCACATCAAGGTTTTGAATTGTGATCGATCATCTTATTGTCATTGCATTGCTTGTGTAATCTTTGATATTGTAGAATTCCGGTTTAAGTCACATAGATTTGAAATCTAATAGGAGTAATACAAAAAAGCCTTCACTGTACAGGCGGTCTAGTATTGTTAACTCACCGACATATGTTCATAACTCTATCCACATGTTAGTGTGCTAGGAACTCAAGAATTGCTTCATGAAAAAAAACAAACTCAAGAATTGAATTGATATGAATGATTTATTTATTTATTTATTAAATTATTTCGTAAGGAGAGTTAAAATGACAAACCATTTTACAGCTATCACTGAGCGAGGTTAAAGCCTCAAGTGTTATGAAAAATTTAATTGAAAGATTGAGAAAGCAATTTTACATGTGTTTCTCAGCCAAACAACATGTGTATACAACAATTTTCAAGGATAAAAGAGAGTAGGGGATAAATTTTGTAACCTAATCATGTGCTCATGTCTGGTCCAATAATCTTTAATATCAACTGGGGTTTAAAACAATGTTAAATATTTGGGGCCTTATTGTTAGAATAGGAGGAATTTTTTCTCGTAAAATCTAAAGAAAATTTAATTTTCTGTTAGTGGATCTAAAGCGAGGGTTTTAGTGACTTTATGCTTGGGACAGCCCTGTTTAAGGTTACCTCTTTATAATATGATGCAGTCACTACTCTAGTTATAAAATTAGTTATACATGTTCTATTTATTCTGGTTCACCTCACAATCTAGGATTACGTCGAGTCCCCTTACACTAGAGAGATTTTTTCCACTATAGCCAACTTTGATTATAAAAGTACTTGGACACCACAACTAATATTTTATGCCTCTCTTTAGGGACTTCCTTTAATCTAACATGGTTAAAAGTTTACAAGAATTTGATGTTTGTTTCAGTTAAGACTCAAGGAGTGGTAAACTAATTTGAACAAAGTAGAAATGAATTTGTATATAAAGAATATTTCTAAACACTTAAAAAGTTCTAAAATGAAAGTTTGCAAGAATTCTTCTAAGTTTGTTTGCGCTTTGATTTGATCAAAGTTTTGGCACAATTCAATGAGAGTTTTTCTTTTGCAATGTGTCTTCTTATAATTCACCAAGGACAACTTAAAATAGTAGAGTCTAGTTGTATTCTTCAAGTCTTCAGCTTCTTATATAAGCAAGGATTTGAGATACGGTGGAGAGGTGTTAGTGCATTAAAAGTCGTTGAGAATCTTCAAATCAAAGACGTTAGAATATTGCCTGATATGGATAATGTCGTTGATTAGACATTTAAAATTACTGTACTGCAACTGGAGTTATCTGTTCATTCCTTTTGTCCTTGAAGTTCTTTGTTTGTTTATGCACAAAATCAGAAGAAGACAAACTGTACTATCTGAGTCTGATAGAGACAACTTCAGAAGAAGACAAAGTCTGACATGACTTTTGGGTCTCTCAGAGTCTTTTGTCCTTCAAAGTATGATGGTCTTTAGAGACTAGTGATCTTCATAGCCTGTTAGCCTTCAGAGTTTGATGGTCTTCAGAGTCTGATACAGATCTTCAGCTTCCATTGTTTCCAAAAGCTCTTATATATATTCTTTAGGATCCAAATTTGATTTTATACCATGAACTTTAATCTAAGATCCTGCACACTTTAATATACATTAGGATATACTTTTTTATCATCAAAACTTTAGATAATGAGAAACTTTATGTATTTTTAAAAAAAAAAATAGTCCTCGATGATTAAATTAACTCAACAGAGCGTGAGTTATATAAGCTCCCACTATACCTAAGCTAGATTAGTGAAAACATATAAGCATAAAAACATAGAATTTTGTGAAATCAGAATATATTAAACATTTTAGTAGGTATAAAATGCATGATATAAATACAACTTTCTACTCTTCCTTTTGTCATCAACTGAAAAAGAACTTGTATTATAAGATACTGAGAATAATAAATATAAGTAATAAAAGTTCAAATAAAACAAAAGGGTTCTTAAGGTAGTTTAGAAGCAAGATTCATCAAAAGTTTTCAAGTTGTGTCCAGTTGAATCTTCATTGCGTCCAATTTCATAATTTAGAGGAAAACATTTTTTGTGACCTTGACGATCTCAAGTAGTCTTTCAATATTAGTTATAAGCTCAACACAATTCTCATGTTCTTTGAATTCCTCACTTAAATACTTCCAATCATTCACTTCATCATTTGCTAAAAGACTCAGGTGGCTGCTATTTTGAGAAGTTAACAATTTACAACAAAAACAATGTTTAGAGTAAACCATTACTCAACTTAAATATATAGAAAGTATGTGTATAGGAAATTTGATATCTTTTTCAATTAAATCTGTCTCTAATGACTTTAGCATCAAGAATACCCTAATTTTTAGGATCATAGATATTTAGAGGAGAGATGATGTGGTCGCTAAAGATTGTCATCTTTTCAATTTTCTTTAGATTATTCAAAATTATCTTCCTTTATAACATGACATGATAAATTCTAAATGGGCCGCTAAAGAATTGGGCCATTAAGTATTGTTTTTTTTTTACTATTACTTTTCCCACCCTCCTGTGTTCTCGCGTGCCCTGCCAAAAATACAAAAATACCCCTTGTTCGGGTTATGTAATCCGAACTAGATTGTTAGAAGTTTTTGGATTACGAAATCCGAAATGTTATGATCTGTGATTTTTTGGTTTTCTTTGATGTCAAAGGTCTCTATTGACTGTTATATAACCTACGCATAAGCTGCAAAGCAATTGTAGGGGTTATATGAACGGTCAACAATGACCATGACACCACAAATACTCCTAAAAGACTATCTTTTATTTTTTTTTAAGAAAATGTAAGAAAAGAGGTAAAGTGAAGAATGAAGGAAATGGTTGAAGATCCAAGCCTATTTATAGCCTTAAACCAGTCCTAGATCATAACTACAATCAAATAAAACGTGTTCCAACGTTCAACCGTCCAAAAATGCATTAAATAATCCACTAAACAG
>Ga0315913_1007504_pt1 | contig 13072 bp, 9 predicted proteins | sample MpolsnodulesMG_FD_207736 | JGI IMG/M metagenome (GOLD analysis project Ga0315913, IMG submission 207736) | Medicago polymorpha root nodule microbial communities from Los Angeles, California, United States - small nodules | ecosystem: Host-associated > Plants > Roots > Nodule | place: USA... | reverse complement strand
TGCTAATTAATTGCAATTGAGTGAAGTTAACACTATTTGTTGGTATGATCCTTGTGGAAAATTGCAAAGTTTAGAATAAAATTCAAGTGGAGTGCAAAAGAGGAAATAAGAGTTGATAAATTGTGTTTTGTCTTATATAACTGCCGTGTCTCATATAATAACTACTGTTGGACACTGCAATTTAAATTTAACACGCGATTCTGAAGTTATCTCCCTAACGAATTCGGATTATATCTACCTGATTTTGTAATTGAGCATTCCGTAGATATCTTCCTAACAAGTTCGGTATATATCTACCATATGTTGTATAAAGGGCAAATTCGGTATTTTAGGGGGCCTTTGGAGATTTTAGGGGGGCTTAAAAAGCAATCACCATGTGAGAGGGGGCCTATTCATTTTGTTGCTTTTTAAGCCCCCTTATCATGTGGGCTGGGGCTTAGATGTTGAAGCCCCATGAAATTGACAGTTCTGCACACACACACCTCATATTACATCTTCTCTCAATATGAATACTGCTTATAACATAAGGATTCCAGAAGAATCATAAGCAAAAAAAATCCATTGGGCCCAACCAAGCCGGTTTTGTGGGATTGTGTTAGGCCCAACCACGATTTCTAAGATGGTATCAGAGTCTCTTCAAGATCCATTGGGCCACCTGCTATCAGGTTTCCGCTATCGGGCCACCCACAATTTATGTCCACGAACCAAGCCCAATAGTGCTGGCCGTGAGGGGGTGTGTTAAGAGTCCCACATTGGATAGGTGATGGCCTGACAATGTGTTTATAAGTAGGGGCAATCTTCACCTCATAAGCCGGTTTTGTGGGATTGTGTTAAGTCCAACCACGATTTCTAGGTGTTCGTCATTCTTCTCCAACTGTTTCAAATCCCTAGTGTCGAGAGGCTACTGAGAAAAGTTCATCCAGATACCCATACTATCTTGATAAGTAAAAAAATCGTTGATCATTATATACATGCTCGCATGTTTATTCCACAATAATACATAATTAAAATTTTAATTTTTATAAAACATGTATGTACTGTTGCTCAAAAAAAACATGTATGTACTGATGAATTATTAAATTAATTCCCACGATATCAATTACACTCTTTATATTTCCTAAAAAATAAATTACCTTCTCTATGTTACATTTTTTTGGTGACTCTATATTACATCTTCTTATAATAATAATAATAATAATAATAATAATAATAATAATAAAATCTAAGAAACAAATCATCAAAGTTATTCTTACTTATTTTGGTTACCATATTACTCCTTCCGTTTCTTTTTAATTATCATTTTTGAGATTTTTACACAAACCAAGACAACAATTACATTTTATTACTTTTGATACAACACTTTATATTTTTCCTATAATAACCTTCATCATTTTATATTTCTTATCATATATTTCTCTCTCTACAATAAATAACCAAGGGTAATAAAGGCAAAACAACATTTAATGTTGTATTGAACTTTGAAAGTGACAGTTAATTAGAAACAAAAGAATTTTGCAAAAGTGACAATTAAAAAGGAACCGAGTGAGTATAAAACAAATTCTTTAGTCAAGTCCCAACTCCCAACTCATAACTAAGATTTTTTCATGGAGATGGAAACCGAGATTCAAGATGAATTCCGTCAAGCCAATTATTTATTATTCCTTCCGTCCCGCAATAGATGACCTATTTGACAATATGCACTATTGACTTAACATATTTTGACCACATTTTTCTACTAATATACAAAGATAAATAATATCATATAAAATATTGTTGAATTCGTCTCGATGAGTATTTTTTAAATATTAAATTTTCATAATTTTTTCTAATAGAGAATTGAAGATATTAAAGATAAAACATATGCATTGGTATGTGCAACAGAGTCAATTGTGTCATTTAATTTGAGACGGAGAGAGTACTGTTTTGATTACCATATTTTAGATGTGACACATTCATTAACTTTGCAACCAATCTATGCATGTGTTCGTTATTGTGTTTTTTTGCTCTAGACGCACGCCACACAAGAAGCTACCTTTTGTAACTTTCAAACTCACACGTTAGAAATGCATTGGGATGCGATACTCCCCAATTAAACGCCAATCTAAACACACTATAAATCGTGAGGTCAAAATGACGACATTTAGTATTGTCTCATCTCGTAACTAAGATTTTTCCATCGAGATTCAACTCGAGATCCAAGTTCAATTACGCTCAAACCCACCTAATATAACAATAATTATCCACTAAGATGTGGCACATTCATTAACTTCATAACGGATATATTACAAAATCAATATGACGATGTTTAATAGAGTCTCACCTTCTGACCAAAGTTTTTCGATCGGGTTCGAGCCCGAGATCCGAGTTCAATTCCACCCGAACTAACATAATAAATAGACTTATTTACCCATATACCTCAATCTCAATCTCATTATTCATTCTTCTTCTTCTTCAACTCGCGACAGAGCCAACAATCTCTCTCTCTCTCTCTCTCTCTGAGCAACAATGCCAGCCCAGAAGCGTTCCTTACCCGAGTCAATGGAAGATGAAGAAGAAACTTCACAGCTTCTTCAACAATCTCGCCATGTCAAGCATCACCGCGAACCACACTTCATCGACCAACATGAACAAGAGGAAGATGAAGAAGACGACGATGATGATCAGCAAGAGCAAGATGAGGAAGAAGACGAGCAAGGAGAAGAAGAGGAAGATGAAGAAGAAGAAGCTGAAGAAGATGATGAGGAAGATGACGATGAAGAAGGGCAGCACCATGACGATGAAAAGGAAAAATCACAAGGTAACGTTTCAGCTTTTTGTTTAAGCACTTTTTTGCGTTTAGCTTTTTTATTACATGGTTTTACAGTGACCCAATTGGTTTTTCTCAACTGGGTTATGCTTAGTTTTGGTTTTTGTGTTTGTTCATGTTCTAAAGTTTGGTTCTTTTTGTTTTTTCAGATTCCGATGAATCCTCTGACTCTGAGGAAAAACCTGAGTAATCCTTCTTACTCTCACTCTTTCATATGCATTGTTTCTTAACTTCTGCTTTGTGCTTTGTTTTACTAGATTCATGTTTTGATCCTGTGGATGTGTGTGTCTTTATTTTGAGGTTGCTGTTTGGTGTGAATTTTGCTGTTTGTGTGTTTGTATTGTTAATTTGATATATGTTTGTGTCATTTGAGTTGTGATGTCTGTATTTGCTGAATGTCTTCCTGTTTGATTTGTCATTGTTGGTTTGCATGTTTAGATTTTGGTCCATGTTTATAATTGAAAACGATTCTTTCGTTTCATGATCGAAGAAAGTAACTACTTTGGCGTATATTTTTATTACTTGGTACATTATTTGTCATGGCTTTTGATTAAGCATCAATCAACATCTATGATCTCTTTCACGAGGGTAGATGAATTCTTTTCTCCAGTGTGTGTCATGTTAAAGTTGCAACTGTTGAACTTTACTAATCTTCAAATCAAACTTTGGTTTGGTAGAGTTCAAGTTGTGTGTATGTAAATGTCTTTAGAGTAGCCATGTCAACTGGTCAACTGAATGGCAAAAGTTCAAAACGTATTTTTTGTAAGAATTGTCATATATCATTTGGAGTCATGATTCAAATAAACTTCGTAATAGTTTAGCAAGTAGTTATGTTGTTTCCTGAAACTGTATTTCATAATAAGTGTTGTTACTTAGTGCATGTTTAGATTGACGGTGAGTTTGACAAAATCACCATGGCACCATGATTTTGTTGAAGCTTTAATATGCAGTTTTCGCCTAAATTGCAGTGTCTCATCGTGACTCTGCCACCACCAATCCAAACATGCAGTTAAATTGTTTGAGTTTTCCTCTGCATTCTTTCAATGTTTGTGCATTGTTGGTAACCGTTCCTTGTGGTTACCAGTGCTATTGATTGTGGAAGGCAAAATGTTCACTATTTTAAGCTACCATAAAACACCATCCTTCACAAATTTGCCATAGTGGTTTGCAAAAGAACTGGCATTGCAATCCACCATGGCTGCAATTTGATAGCACTGGTAGCTATAGGTGCCAAACAGCGCGCCTTTCACTGAAGGTGTTAACTTCAGAAAATAAAGAAAACGCCAAAATGTTCAGCTTTGTGCATTACTTTATAATACAAATTAATTCTAAGTTGCTTGCTACTAATAGTCCCAACGACTGGCAACTGATTTTTTTTAACATTCGCACTATTCTACCCCTTAAACAATATCATCTGGAAGTTAAATCACTGCCCTTTTTGGTTATTCATCATAGTTATCAACAAAGCCAGATAGGCGTGCGCCTGAACCTAAAAGGCATGCCTAAGGCATGTGTGTCAATCTGCAAGCTGAACCCTTCTATTGCCCTGTCTTACTCTTAGTACCTTAGACAGGCCTTTTGGTGCCTTTGGCCTCACGGTGTTTTGTCTTTTAAAATATTGAAATTCATGATGGTTTGATGCTGCATCATAATTTTTTTCAGTGACATATTCTTAATATAATAGAGCATTTTAGGACGAGTTCATCTTAGTTTTTTCTTGACATTGTCTTGAACATGTTGATTCGTGAGTTTGCTTGAAGTTTTGGATGAATGACATGTGCACATTCCTTTGGTAAAAAAGAAGTTTTAAATGGCATTGTTCTGATTTAATCAAGCTTAACTTTTCCTTATTTGTATGGCACTGTTCTGATTTAATTGAGCTTAAATTTTGAATGAAGAATTGAAGATCTAATTTAAATATTCTTTTCTCTTCTTCTTATGAATACTATTCTTGAAAGGAGTAAATGATTATAAACATGTTAACGGTACAAGTTGAAATGAAAATTTGGCATGTCTGGAAGTATGTTCATCCCATCTTAAATTGTTCTTTCAATCGAGTTTATGTAAATATATGCTTATTTTGTTTTTCTTGCAGATATGTGTACGTTGAACTTTCGGATATTCGTAAAGATGTCCAATGTCCAATTTGCCTTGGTATGTTTTTGTTCAACCTTTCTGGATGGTATAGTTGAGCAGCAACTTGTATGTGATTTTGATTTTTCTACAGTCAAAATGTTACTGATATTTAGTTGGCGACTATTACAGAGCTATCACTAGGTCCTCTTGGTTCCATATTTTCTATTGTATCTAATAATATAACCTACTTCATTATTGGAAATTCGATCATATTGAAGGAATAGTACAGTTCCATGTATTCATGCTTATCTTATGAGCATCAAATTGTCAATTATATTTATAACAAGGATGCTAATTTTCGTAGTATACTTCATTGGTCAGGCTGTTAATATCACTGTATGGTCTGTATATCATAACAGTAGAATAAGTTCACTCATTAGAGTCTCATGAATGACTTTGATGAGTTAGATGCAACGATGAAATGTATCTGTATTTTGACATGAATAAGTCTCAGTTTGAATAATCAATTTAGTAGTTTAATCTAAGATCATTTGTTACTTGGAATACATACGATACCAAATGATTGTGAATACTGATTTAAAAGGTAAAGAGTTGTGAACTCGTTTCTATAAACGGGGCATGCTATTTGAATGACGTGGAAAGTTTCATATATTTTATTAGCACTAGATGTGGTTTTTAAATGTCAACCAGTGTGATTGCCTGTTGTTTTTAGCACTTGTCTTAATTGTGATTCTTCCATGCAATTTCAAATTTTATTTTATTTTTTTTCAAACCTGCAGCTTATGCTTGAATTATGGCAAACATTTCCTGAGTGCTGATTTCTCGAAGACTGACCAAGCATTTTATGTGTTTGAACAGGTATTATTAAGAAAACAAGAACTGTTATGGAATGCTTGCACCGCTTTTGCAGGGAATGCATTGACAAATCAATGCGACTGGGGTAAGTCTCATGAATCATTCCACCTTATTTATTTAATATGCTACTGATAGTTGCAGTTGAAGTCCTTGTCTCTACTTTGCTTATTTGAAATCACAATATAATGTTTGTATGTGACCGGATTTATTATTTATGATATATATATCATCTCAGGAACAATGAATGCCCTGCTTGCCGCACACACTGTGCTAGCCGTCGCTCCTTGAGAGATGATCCAAATTATGATGCCCTTATTGCTACTCTATATCCAAATATTGAGAAGTATGAGGAAGAGGTATAATTTAACCTGCTCACTATTTTGTCCTAGTGTGTACGCAGTCCTGTGTACATGCACCTTTTTTAAAATTTAGTTAGTGATACCACTCTGTCCCATTGCAGGAGCTTGAATTTCGTGAAGAGGAGAAGAATCGAAATAAGCAGGTCAATGTTTATTGAGTGAATATATTTATGCATGCTTTCAACTTAATTATTGTAATGTGCATGCAAATTACACTGATGATACCACATGTTTTACTGATCGATGTTAAGTTGTTGACTATCTACATGGCTGCTGTAGCATACCAACTAAATACATATCTTATAAAATGAATATTTGCTTAACGCATGTTCCTTATTAATCTTGAATCTTATCAGTCATTATCTATGTTATCTTAGTTTTTTTTTTTCTTCTTTTCTGGCAGATTCAAGCTTCAATAGCAAAAGTTTTTAAACGACAATCTGAAGCACTAAGCAAGAAACGTAAAGATACACCAAGTTCAAGTTCATTGGTGACAAGATCACAGCGTAATCAAAGAAACCTTCAGTCTAGGAGACAAAACCAAGCGGGTGATATTCAAGGATCTGAAGAAAACGAGGAAAATGGAAATAATGAAAGAGACTCGTCTTCTGGCGATGAGGGGGGTACAGAACTCCGACAGAGAAAACGAAAGAGATGGACCAGAGTTCGCTCCTCTCAGCCCTCATCGTCAATGGCAAGTCCTGATGGTGGAAGCATAGAAAGCGATCTGGATATAAATAGAGAAAATCGAGGAACTTCTAGGCTGGTGACAAAAGCTAGAAAGCTTACTTGGGGAAGGGGTGGTTTTCGGAGTAACACAAGATATGGCAGTGGTGGTGGTAGCAATGGCAAGAGTTCCCGTAGTGGTCGAATGTCTAGGTTGGTTGATTATCTCAAAAACTTGAATGAGAACACTGATGAGGTATAAGTTCTTTTTTTTTTCCTCTTGTAATGGACCAATGAAAAATGTTACTACGTATTGCTTCTTTATTATACTTGTATTCTTATTTCAGTTCAATTTAACAAATAGATACTATATTTTATTTACAGTTTGATGTTCATCTCATGTTCGTTTCTCTGGACAAAGAACCTACACCAAGGTTGGAGAAGCTTCATCTGTGTTGTCGACCAAATGTGTCTGTCAAGAACCTTTATGAAGTGAGATCCTCTTTTTCTTTTATCACTTATTTCTGGCAGTGGTAGTTTTTTTTAATTAGTATGAATTGAACTTGATATCCAGAGGTTTACAACACACACTGCGCACCAACCACTTATGCCAGACCTCAGTGGTCTGGCAGCGACAGGTTTTGATCAGCTTGAATTTATGCCTCCACCAGAATGCTTTGTTAATATATTAGTTCTGTGTAATTCTTCCCCATTGAAAACAATTGTATAATATGCTTTTTTTGGCAAACCGATGATAGTTTTCTTATGATGATTGTCTAATATTTTTGTATTTTCTTCATAGTATGTTGCTAGTCAGACGCCTTTGACAGTTGAAGAAGTTGAGATACTGGCAGTTAAAGGATGCAGCAGTGCAAATTGTGACAAGTCAGCTGACGAGGATTCAGTCCTGGATTTCGATGAGCTATCATCATTGGTTATAGATCCACAAAAAGATGAACTGGAAATTTTGCAAGCTCATGAAACTGTGGAAGAGATTAGATCCAAAAGCATATTTAAAAGGGGCCATTTGGTGAGTATTAAGATTTTTTTTTTTTTCCTTCTATGAAGCACAAACACGGACACAACATTGACACGTCAACCATGATAATAAATTTGAGAAAATTAATTAATTAAATGTAATCACATGTGTTATGGACAGTAGACACGTCTTCGATCAGAGGACTCACACCCTCCCCCACATACACACAAAAGTATTATCAAGTAAATGCTAAACTATATATTTATTTTTTCTTTTTCTGTTGTTTCAGATTCTGGCATACAAGAGGAAGGTCTGAGGCATTATATTTATTGGTTTGGGTGGCAGGCGTTTGATATGGACAACAATGCAATGAACTTGTTGTGTGTACATAAAAACAAAAGACCAATTGCTTAAAGTCTCTTTTTTCTTTTCTAGTTGTAACCAATTAAAGTGAATAAGTTATCCTAAAGTATACTAAATTTTTAAAACCTTCATAATGATATTATGGTAGCATTGTAATATGCTCAATAAGTTTTAGAGACATATACCTCCTAAAATATTGGTTAGAATTTCAATTTCATACAGATTTTTGTTAATTATCGGATGAAGTTTAAGCATACCAAATCTATCATACATAGACGAAGTAGTTTTAGGAAGTAGCATATTGTGGCCAACTGGATCACCTTCATTGTGGAAAACGATTGTTTTATCAAATGATTGGTTTTGTTCAATACAAATCAATTAAGATATATCACAAATATTTGAATCTCTTAAGCATTTGGTCAAAGGTTCAATCTCTAGTTTGTATGCTAGGAAATGTTAACTCGTCGAATGAGTCCTAGTTGATTTGATAGATTAATCTTCGTAGTTACGCACGTATATGCCTTTTTGACATAATGTATACCTTGACTTATCAAAAGTAGTCATGTTTTATCAACTTCATCTTAAAATACGCCCTAAAAAAACATATTTATCAAAGAGTGATGATGAAATGAAAATAATCACATTGATCTTTATGTAGAAGTTTTTCTTTAAGGCCTAAAAAAATAGGCTCAAAATTATGCTCTTTAGGCCACTATGATCATTTTTTAGAACTAGCAAACAGAAGAGGATTCATATTACCCTTTCATTTGATGGATGGGCAAAGTAGGGTTTGAAATGTTGGTGTTTTGAATTTGTACGATGAATTTTCCTGTGTGTTTTTTTTTAAGAACGACAACATTCACCTTCCACATTTTAAAAAAAAACCACACATGACTCTAAATGTAAACTTACGGACAATATAATTTATTCAAAAGTGTATTTTGAGATGACACAAATAATAATATATATTTTTAGATGTGTATATTTGAAGAGATTAAGGGGTGAGAAATTTCCTTTTTTTAAGGACATATAGATCAAATAATTATGACTAATAAATTGCCTAGTGACACTATAATTACTCGAGTTAGGATATTCTCTATTTCCTCAAGAGAAACTTCATACTTCAAAGGTTTTCTTACAACTTGTTCTCTACTCTCGTACAATCCTTTATTTATAGGTCTAAAGATCCTTCTACTATTCACTCATAGTACTATTCACCATAATATTATTCATCCAAACACTATTCATTTCGTACATGATTTATGACCTAAGTAATTACATGTCATTGCATGTTACATTACTCTTTCATCATGACTTCTTTTTCTTTTTCTTCAAGACACATATCCTTCTTTTCACACTTGACAATAGCTTCATCATTCTTCTCCATTTTCTCTTCATCGCTATAGCTTTGAAGAGTTTTAAAATGTATCTTAAATAATGCACCCACCAAATATGACATTATTTTATTTATATTTTCGAAACTTTGATAATGAAAAAAAATGGAGAGTAAAAAAAAAAAGGAGGTTTTTGACTCAAAATTACCCACCATATTGTTTACCTTAAATTTTGGCGGTTGGGGCATACTCCTTGGCATGGGAGGGAAGCAATGTTCTGTTGGAGTTTACAAATCCTTAACTAAAAACTTATAGATTTAAAGCTTAAACACAGGACAACAATTAGGGACATGAGGAGAATGTTATTTGATAATTATTTTTTTCCTCAAACCTTTAAATAGTAATAGTATTTTATGTATATTGTAACTGAAGAAGAATACGGCGATGTTAAAGTAAACAAATCCAGATTGTACTTGTACCATATAATAAATTGAAGTAGTTAATATTACATTTTTTTTTTACAGTAACATTACTTTTTTTTTTTAGAAGAAGAAGAATTAACAATGTATTTTGATTTCCAATCTTGATTAATCAATAGTAGTTCGAGACAAATATTTTTGGGTTAATTAAGTAAACGGTCTCCGTACATATTCAGAAATTTGTTTTTAGTTCCTATAAAATAAAATCACAATTTTTAAGTGTTTAAGGATAATTAAACAAACTTTGTTGTAATAGAGACTAAAATTAAAAGTAATTTTTTTTAGGAACTAAAAGACCTATTAAAATTAAGTAAGGACTAAACTTAGAAATTCCCAACTTTATAAGGATCAAAAACATATTTCACCCTTAAAATTATTATTATTTGCATGTGTTTGTTTCAGGTTATCTTTATATATTGTAACAAAAAAAAAATTCTTTATATATTGAAATAAAATGATAGAAATATGCATTTTAATGCTCACTATAAGTTTATTAGTTTATTCCGGAGTATAAAAGATTCTTGGGAAAATTGAAAAGGGTCCTCTCAGTTATAATAGTTCGTGAGAATGTGCAATATTATACATGTTAGACAAACATATACACCAAAAATATTATTTTTTAATGCCTATTCCCAGAAAATAAAGTTAGTAAACTGCTGTGTTTACTTAATTGTACATATGCCTTGCCACATATGAGCTTGCTTCCAACATGGAAAAGGAATATTCACAACCAAATTAGTACCTGTTTAGGGACTGCCTCACATTTTGGTGGATAGTTTTTAAAATGAACTTTTAAATTGGCTAGAAAGCCTCCCTCACTCTAGAATTTTTTATCAAGTTTACTCACACACTCTATATAATATATGATATATGATTCTCATAATATAAATTCAGAAATTTTAATCAACTAGTTGTGATATCAAGTACTCTCTGGTTCTTTTTATAGGAGATAAGTAAGTCAACTAAAGTTGATGTATTTGGTTCATAACGTAGACTAAATACATCAACTTTTATTGACTCATTTGTCTCTTATAAAAGAATCGGATGAAGTATTTAGAAAGTTTCCAACCATCATCAAATCACTAAAATGGATTATTGGTGCCATTGTATGAAGTAATAGATCATTACAACAATCATAGTTAGTGACACCATAGTACCAAGTTTCCGGTTATACCATAATAACACAAGTGTTAGAAATTGTTTTAGTAAAAAATTCTTAACAACTTTCCATAATTCACGTGTCCATGAAACTTGTACATTTCTTAGATGCATAAAAAAATTAAATAATATCTACAATACGTGCTTAATTGATATACTTTGTATAGTACACATCTCCAAAGACATCATTATTATATATAGTAACCCAAGTACTCAACTATAGCAAAACAATATTTTTGTTTAGCAACATGGCTCACTTTGTAGCTTTTGTTACTATTTTTCTCATGACAATGAGTCCAATTTCTTCATCAATATCTTGTGATAATGTGTATTGGGATTTTGTAACATGTATTTGGTACATTGCAGCTTATGAATCCGAACCAACAACACGTTGTTGTAAAACTGTAGCAAAACAATATGAAGAAAATATTTGTGAATGTATTGAGAATTTGGGAAATGATTTAGATATTCGTTTTGATCTCTCTCGCATTGATGATCTTCCAAACAAGTGTCATGAACCAAAATCTTTGAATTGTTCCAAGTAAATCTTCTTCAATTACACTATCATCTCATTTTATTTTATTTTATTTTTAATCATAACTATATTCATCTCATTTATATTCACTTTGTGTATATATTTAATTATTAATGAGGTTTTTTGTCGTTATGTAGGATTAATCACTGAATGGAGAAAGCTATGTTTGGTGGAGAAAGGAAGGTGTGAAAAATAAAATAAAGGTTTAAAATGATTCCGAACCAAGAATGAAAATTAATGAAGTACACTCAAAATAAGGTTTTTACTTTATGAAGCTACATGCTATTTTTTTTTTTTAAGGAATGAAGCTACAAGCTACTGTAATGTAGAACTAAATTAATTTTATTTCGAAACATTTTCCTCTCATTTTCAATCTACATCATCAATTCCACTCTTATTTTTTATTTTTATTTTCCCTAACTAGTATGAACTAAGAAATTTGTTGTTGACACATTTGGTTTGACTGAGAAACACATATAAAATACTATAATACCCCTCAGCATATAAAACCGGCACCTCGGCAGTTAACAACCGAGAAAAACCTCGGCACCTAACTACCGAGGTGTCCTGAAACCAGAAATGGCAGAAGCAACACTTGCTTCTGGACCTGTAATGTGTTTTAAAACACATAACACAAACCTATTCCAATATTTTCACATCAACAACAATTATAAATTATCAACATTTGATTCAAGTAAAAATGCACCACGATAACAAATTACCAAGATGAAACCAAAATGTACCAACAATCCTTAAACAACAACTACAAGTAATCTTACTGTTGGTCCTGGTCTTGCTGATGCTGCTGTTGTTGCCGCCTTCTCGGCCTCTAGCCTCGCCTCCTGGCCAATATCGGTGCGATCTGCTCCCTAACATGGCTCATGGCCTGAAACCACTACTGAGGGCTCATGACCTCCTCCTGACCCATTTGCTCATCAGCGTAGGCAACAGCGGCACTAACTATGTCATAGGTATCAGGCGAGCCTCTCGCCTCGTACCGCTCCCACTATTGTGCAATGATCTGCTCTTCATTTGCTAGCCTGGGAAGATCTCCTAGAAATGGTGGCAAAATCTAAGGGTGAGACATTGTATTGTACCATAGCACATAGCCATCTGCCATCCTCCATGTCTGCTCTTCTGCTGGCTCACCCCAATCGGCCTCCTTAAGAGTGTGAGTGCGGAAGTCTACAAATGCCTGCACAATTTGAGGAGGTAGCAGCTCTACAACATTTGTCGGATGTTTACGGACCCTCTGAACGTATCCATACTGCCTCAAACCCCTCTCAGGCAAGTGACGGTACACCCTACGAACATCGCACATAATCCAGCCTGAATACCAGAAAACCTCCTCAAAACCCTGGATCTCCTTGTGCTCTTCGTACGGCCTCCAGCATACGTCATCAAACTGAATACGATCAAGCAATGAGCGATATGTCACCCC
>Ga0315913_1007502_pt1 | contig 13077 bp, 3 predicted proteins | sample MpolsnodulesMG_FD_207736 | JGI IMG/M metagenome (GOLD analysis project Ga0315913, IMG submission 207736) | Medicago polymorpha root nodule microbial communities from Los Angeles, California, United States - small nodules | ecosystem: Host-associated > Plants > Roots > Nodule | place: USA... | reverse complement strand
ATGAGTTAATGCAAAATGGATCCTTGGAAGCTCTATTACATGGTAATGTTTTGTATTTGATGCTAATTTATATATACATGGTAGAAGACATTTACAACTCTTAATTAAGTTACATAACATTCTAAACTCAGTTACATTTTTCTTTTTCTTGTGCAAAATTTTATGTTGAAGGACCATCTCATGGCTCAGGATTGACTTGGCATATGAGAATGAAGATTGCTCTTGACACAGCAAGGTGAACTTGAATCTCAAGAATTTTAAAAACCTAATATTACTCAATTTTCACTTCAATGCGAGTTTTCATCATCTCTCCCACTTTTGCACTTTCAACTAAAAACAAATCCTATTTTATACAACAAATCTTTTTTGCAATATGTAATTAGTTATAGATCGAAATTCAAAATTACATGTGACATACCAAAAAGATGTTAACAAATCAATAAACAATTTCAATTGGAGATGCTCGAGTAAGTTATAGATCGCTTTCATTATCTATCTTGAAATTTTGTCCCCTTAGCAAAGTTGAAAATCTAATCAAATTTCTCGTATGATTAGCAAAATGTATGTTAATAACACACACTTAACATAAGTAAATTCTTCTTTGATGACCAGAGGATTAGAATATCTACATGAGCATTGTTACCCTCGGGTGATTCATAGAGATATGAAATCTTCAAATATTCTTTTAGATGCAAACTTCAATGCCAAGGTAAAAAAATGAATTTACTATATATTTTATCTTCTTCCACATTGTATTTTATTCACCAAAGTTTGTTATCAAATTGGCACCCACATACTTATTGGCGGTGAATTCAGCTCTCTGATTTTGGTCTGTCCATAATTGATGGGTCCCAAAAGAAGAACATCAAGGTTTCAGGAACACTGGGATACGTAGCCCCAGAATATCTTTTAGATGGTAATGCCAACTAAACTTGTTATTAATATTATTTCACCGCATATGCATGCATTGGTTTGACATGTTGCTACTTGCTAAGCTTTCAAAACAATCATATCTTAGATATTGTTTCTACTGGACCCCTCATTGAATTCAATTACGTCATGAACTTAGGGTGGTTTTAATTTTGAAAATAAATTACATGTGCATTTTGTCCTTATCTTTGTCATACACCTGCCCTTTACATTTTTTAAATTGACTATGTTATGGGTAACATGATACAATCTTACACGCTGAGAAAATATATCCCGGAAGACTGGAACTGAAATTGGAGCTGTTTATCACCAAAGATCAACAACTAGGAAAATGATTCTTGTCCGAAAAATTAAAACGTCACAAGTTTTCCATAATTTAGTTGAAAACATGATTCAATTTGGTAGGATGTTGGTAACCAAATTTGTGAATAATATTAGATGTTTTTAATATTCTTTATAAAAACTGCTTGGATCCAATTTCAAGTTTTCTTTTTTAAAATCTAACCACTGAAACCAAGAGTACATATAGATTTTAATATTTCTGTATTTTATTATTAATAGTACGAGATATTATATTAATATTTATTGGTTTTTAATTTTCTAACAAATTAACAACTAATTAGTTTCATGTAATATTTTTTTTACTATTTCATATTATAAATGTAACTGATACTTATTATTTTGTAATATTAATTTAGTATATGTGTGTGTGTGTTTTTTTTCTTTGATGAAATTAGTCTATTATATATTTATTTTTGAATAAAAAATTAGTATATTATATGTTATGCAAATAATGTTATTTAGTTTAGTTGTAGAACATTATTTGACATGATATAAGTATATAACGCAATGATAAAAACCAAATGGACCACGACTCGAAAAAAAAAAATCAAATGGACCGATCACATTTAAATTGCACTTAACCAGATCAGATATTTTTTTTTTTAAGAATCAATCTAAACCGATTGTATATATTATTGTAATCTTTAGATCAGAATGACTTTTTGTTTCAAAATCAACTCAAACCGAACCATGAACAACGCATACAACAATGTTCTGGTGGTGGTTCCAACATATTTTAATTCTACAGCATTCCTTTTAAGTGAAAGAGATGAAACAGATCATTTCTCAAATAACATTTTTAATTGTGGAGAAATCGTTTGGGTCCAAACTTAAATGAATTGGAACTTCTAGAATCATTAATTGAGGGACTCCAATTTAATTATTTTACAGGTAAATTGACTGATAAAAGTGATGTGTATGCCTATGGGGTTGTACTCCTGGAGCTCCTGTTTGGAAGGAAACCTGTAGAAAAACTGGCACCAGCTCAGTGCCAATCCCTTGTCACATGGGTATGAGATGTGTCTAAATATTATTAACTCATATTCAATATGGTTGCACTCCCAGATATGGAGGATGACATAACTATTTATGAATGCAGGCCATGCCTCAGCTCACAGACAGGTCCAAACTTCCAAACATTGTGGATCCAGTCATAAAGAATACAATGGATCTCAAGCATTTATACCAGGTTTGTTATCCAGGAATTCAATCTCAAAAAGTTTGTGTTTAGTACTGTAATAAACAATTGAAGTGACTTTTATTTACTGTAGTAAACTTCAACAAAAGTAAAAGTACCGTAAGAAACAATTGAAATGAATTTTATTTACAAATCTGCCGCTTAAATTAAATGCTAGCATGACCAATACTATTAAAATCAAGTTTGTGAACTTAAACACACTTTGCATCTCAGTAATGTGAATCCCCCTTTACATGTCTCTTTAATTTTTTGGGGTTATCCACTTTTGTATCTTGCTTGTAGGTCGCTGCGGTGGCTGTGCTATGTGTGCAACCAGAGCCAAGTTACCGGCCACTAATCACAGATGTTCTTCACTCACTCGTCCCTCTTGTTCCAGTTGAGCTTGGAGGAACACTCAGAGTGACACAATATCAAACCGATCCGTCTATGAGTTTGAGCCAGGGATAGTAGTCCACTTGATACATGAAAAGTGAGAATCCAGTATATGATAATGTGATCATGATGCTGCCACGCCAGTTGGTATCACCACTCAATGGTTATGCCCTACACTCTTCAATTCTAAGAGATGTTTGGCTTGATTTAAAGGAAGGTCGAGAAGATGAGAAGAGGGTTGAATTGTTGATAACAAATGTAAAGAATAAATAATTAAATTTCACACTATGTAATTCAACTCCACTGTTTTGGGGGGTCAGTTAAGAGGGTTTGGATTGTTGATGACAAATGTAAAGAATGAATAATTAAACTTCCCACAATGTAAATTCATTTCGACTGTTGTTCAGTAAGCAAAGACTAATAAAAACCCCTGTGGAAATACCCGTTGCAATGACCCCTTTTTTGGGGGGTGCTGAATGTTTATTCAAGTTCATTCATAATTCGTAAAAGATACGAGAACAAACTTGACTGACCAATCACTTTTGGGGGGTGCTGAATGTTTATTCAAGTTCATTCATAATTCGTAAAAAACACGAGAACAAACTTGACTGACCAATCACAAAACTGTTTGCAATACAAATGAAAGTATTTGCAGAAAAATACGAGTCTGGTAGAAAAACTGAAAAATGGAGAGGAGATTCGTCTCATACTCAGAAAAATATGGGAATTCGTCTCATACTCTCAAGCGTTAAAAAGGAATTCATGATAGAATTTACACCGATTCATGCATTTCCATGATCAAAATGAATAAAGCATTTAACATTATTTGATATTGTCGCCCCAATCCCCCACGAGAAACAGAAAATACAAATTCAATTACTCAGGTTGAAGATAAACAATGAAAAACATCATTTACCACACGTGATTGTGTTACCTTCCGTCTACAACAAAATGAAACTTGCTTAAATCAATATTGAAATAGAATACCAGTAATTCCAATCGTAGCATTTTAATCAAGAAATAATGAGAATACTTGCAAGCTTAACAAATATGAGGAAGTTGGTGTCTGATGATTACGCTATAAAGCACATTTGGTGAACCACGGACTACAGTAATACACTATGTTTAATAGTGTGATCATGATACTGTTGCTGCCTTGCCAGTTACTACCAAAGACACAATTAACGACATACCTCGCTGTTTGTATACCACAGGACAATCACAACTCAATGGTTGTCCTAAACAGGACTACATTGGCTTGCTTTAACCGTAGGGAGAAAAGATGACCGTTGATGACAAATGTAAAGAACAAATAATTAAATTTCACACAAATTCAATTTGACGGTATTGGGTGTGTCAGGCGAACACTAATAAATCCTGTGCTAAAATACGGTTAAGTGAATTATTTTAATTCACTTATTTGCTGAATGTCTAATCAAATTCATTTATTTAAGTAGAAAGTTAAAACTCAATGGATTTCAAGGTAGAATTTACAGCGATTCATGCATTTCAACAATCAAAACTATTGAAATATTTTACAAAATTTAATATGACAATCACAATTCCGAACTTTCCAACAAGTTGAACATAAAGAATGGAAAACATCATTAACCACACGAATATGCATCTTCTGGCTTCAACACAATGGATATTGACATTAAAAACCAGTGGATACAATTGTCGCATTCAAACCAAGAATAATGACTAAATACTTGAAAACTAAGCTCTGCATATTACACTAAAATACCCATATAGAAAATTTGGTGAATTATTTGCATAACAATTCAGCATTTGTCTATGCCAGACCCAACAGTAATAAAACGAGTTTACCTAAACACTTCAGCATTTGTTAAACCACATTCTACAGTAATACACTCGTAACAAAACATTAACAAATTGCAAGTCCAATATCAGTTAAATTATTATCAACTTAACAAAAGATAATAAACATAACGTTTAAAAATATATTAGATATCGGCAACCCACGATTGAATCAAAGTGACTAAACAAACAGAAGTTACCAAGTAACTATTCCTAGAATCTAGATTGAAATTATACATTTAAAGCATTGATAAAAAGATAGACCAGTCTGTCAAAGAAATAGTTACAACAATTTAACATTTGCATGAAATCAAATTCACTTCTAGTTATGAAATTCAAGCCACAGTCATATAGTCCATATATTGATTTCTAATAAGTTGGACCAAAAAAATTTAACAACAAAGGAGTGAAATCACAATGGCATTCACCACCAAAACCACTGTCCACAATAAAAATAAAACTATTTTAAAGCATGGCAACAAACAACAAAAGCATGTCCAAGGAAAACAAATTCTAATATACTGGTAGGAACAAAAATCCCCTATTTCAAATGAAAATTTGGCCATACAAAAAGAGCATACAGGCACATCAACATTATCACAATGGATAGCCTAATAAACAAACTTAACGTAGCAAAACAAAATATTACACAATGCAAAGAATGAACTTAAAACGCAGCAAAATGAAATATATATATATAGGAATTAAAGATAATACAGAATGCAAAGAATCCGAATTGATTTAAAAAAGGTGTAAAAAACCTTTAATTAACTTCAATAAGTTCCTCAAACACTGCCAAAAGTTCTTAGTTGATGTAGATATAGATCCAAAGTATGACATTACAATTCAAAATCATCGATTGGCTTAAATTAAACTGAAGCAAGATAAACCCTAATAAAGGACAAAACGCAGCAAAGCAAGAAACTCAGAATCCAAGCTTAGTACGGCGCCAATGACGGCGCTTAGCATTGTACCTAAAAGAGCAAAGAAACAGAACAATCAGCAAAAAACAAAATCAGCGATAATTGAAAAAATGGGAACTAATAGTGAAAGAGGAACAATACCTGATGGTATTGTCGGTCCTCATACGGATCCAGTAAGGGATGGGCCTGTTCTGCCTCATCTTCTTCGCCAATTTCTTCTTGATTACGAATGTCTTGTGTGACGGCTACAAACAACAAAATCAACAATCAGAAATCAAGTAAATAAAACCCTAACATCATTGAAGAAACTGTGATTTGCGAATACCATTTTCGATTCTTGCCTCCGGGAATGCTCGACGGCTGCACCGAGAATGCTTCTTCTAAACCCTAATCTAATTTCAGAATCTTTTATAGCACCACTATTTTTTTATTTTGTGGGCTTTTATGGGCTCGGCCCAATAACCCGCTTATTTTTCTGTTTTTCATTCACAATCAAAATAATCTCCCTCATACCCCCCTTAAACTATATTCCTACCACAAATTTTTTCAGAAATAAATTCAAAATATTCTACCCTTTTTGTCTATAACAACTTTTTACTCCTCAAAATTTTAGTTTTGAATGTTTCTTAATACCCATAAAAATCATTTGCTCGGAATACACTTTTTTTTTTAAAAAGTTTTGAGTTTTCTTAACATTATATTTTAAGATGGTTTAGAGATTATATTGATATTTTATTACCCTTCTCAAGAAGAGCAAACTCGCAACCAACTAACTTCTCAGGAAACCAAAGAGACTATGTTGGTGTATTCTAATTGGTTACTGACTATTTTTAACGAAGTTTGAATTGATAAAAAATCAGGGACCGTATTTTTTTGTTAAACAAGAAAAAATGAAACAAGACAAGGCGTACTAAATCCTAATTGGTAGAACAATGCATAATATATGTAAGGTTCGAGGTTCGAACCCCGGACACCATAAAAAAAAATCTTAGAAAGGGAAACGCGAAGAGTGTCGGCTAACCAGACTTAGGTGGAGACTTATGAACCATAATCAAAGAATCCACACCATTAGCAGCCAACATTTCAAGGGTATTTGCACAAACATTTTCCTCGTAAAAGATGTAGTGGAGTGTAACATTCTAAATTTTCTTCATGTAATCTCTAAGATATTGTCACAGTGATGACAACCGTGAATGAATGTAGTCACTAGTTGTTTATCTGTGTAACATTTTAAGCATTGAGTTGCACACAATATTTATCTCTTTTGAAACAAAACATCCAAGATATTTACATTGTGTTTTCCAAGTTTTAAGATATAAACATTATAGATGCTTTTTTTTTAATACAAAAACATAGGGTTAAAAATTTACTTTTGAAGTATATTAAAACAAGAAGAAATAATTGCACACAGCGATCCTTGATAGAGATGTGGGTAACAACGATAATGTCATACGTTTGCATGAGCCAGGTAATTGTAGGAAGTTGAAAATGAAAGACAGATTGCTCGACCAATAGAAGAAGAAAACTGGGATGAAAGATGAAATAAAGATGGTTGGAGTTTTTAAATTAAAACTGGAACTTCTGAACCAGTATAGTCTTCAAGAAGAAGAAGAAAATAGAAGGGGTGTGTTAGAAAAATGGAGTGAAAATAACATCTTCACAAATAAAAAATTGACTTTCAGCTACCTTGGAAGTCAGCCCAGAACGTTTAGGGCCACTTAGATTTTATGAAAGGGATTTATAACTTAAAAACACTAAGTTTGGTATAGAATTTTTAAAACATTATGTTTTTTATTTTAGACAAATTGAGAGATTCACAACTAAACTTATAATTTTTTGTTTTTTTAAATAAACGAAATGACAAAGTTATTAAAAACTCACACATACAAGTGGAGAGGTAGAGGTTCAAAACTCGATCGCGTCGTTTAGCGTAGCAATTTCAGTATTTTTGTCTGTTGAGTTAAGACTAGTGGATAAACTTATGACTTATCTTATTTTCAACACCTTTAATGACGATCACTTCATTTTATTATGTTTAAAAGAAATAAAAATATTATCCTTTTTTCCAATCCAAATCATGGATGGTTCAGAGGATAGATCGAAGATTTTGAAATCAATAACTTGTAGTAAGGTTAAGTGTGGTTCAAGCTATCACAAATTATTATTATTTTTTGTTTACCATGTTATAAGTATTGTTGATGGAAGCTGAAATTAATCAAGGTCGCTTGAGATTCTTTAATTGTGATTCCATTGCTTCAAGCGATTGAGGTTGAGGGATGAACTTTGTCCCTGAGCTGTGAGTTCCCTAACTTCTTCAGTAGAGTGCTAAGTATGGTTGTTTTTTAGTTTACGCTACACTAAGAAATGAATGAATAAAAGAAAAAAGATAGAATAATAAAAATTTCACAAAAAAGCTTGTTTGATTGATTGACTTTGTGTTTATACAATGTATTTATAGTGTGGCTATTGCCTATAAGCCAAATGACGTGACCTATGGTGATTAACTCTCAGTCAGCTACGTTATGCAGGTGTTGGGTGATAATTCCTTTGTTAGTGGGATTGTGTCACCCCAAGTTCGGCTTCAGTCTCCACTTCTTGGTATGATCCGTTGACATGGTCCTTTTGGGTGCAGCTCCACTAGATATCATGTCTTCTTCCTCATTCATCAAAGTGGTTATTGACTTTGAGAGTGGATATCGTGGATTCGTCGCGTCATAGTCAAGTCTCACTATGCTTTGACTCAGTTCTATGTCTTTGATGACCCATATTTTAAGTTAGTGGTCTTGAGAAAGAATCAACTTCCCCGCTTAGATGTGTTAAGTTAGTGGTCTCACTATGCCTTTGTAACATTGATTGACCAATGTAAAACGAGATGATGTAACACAATTAATGTGACTGCTCGTGCATTTAACAACTTTTCATTCAACAAATGCGAAAACCATGTCAAAATTTAACAACTTCTCTGGAATCACGCAAAATATAGATTCATTCATTAATTCGCGACAGACAAAGAGTGAACCAGGGGTGGTTTTACCACCCAGCTAGCCTGGGCACACGCCCGGGCTCAACCCATAATCAGTGGCGGATCTCTTTAGGGACCCATGGGAGCCATGGTATCCCCTAGATAATCTACAAATACTATATTACCCGCAATATATCATATGTTTCTATGCGTTGCAGTTGAAAGTAACGTCTTTTCTCTCTAGAAGGTCGCGAGTTCAGGTACTGTTGGCTCCGATTTTATGAATTAAAATGTATTTTTATTTTTATTTTTATTCACTAGAAAAGGTTTAATGGAACTCGAACTGGCAACCAACAGGACTACTTACAATTTGTGTATTTTCTATGTAACAATTTATATATATTCTATAGATATTTGCCTAGACTCTAAAAATTTTTTGGCTCTACCACCGGAGTGAATCGTACCATCATCCAATTACAAACCTTGCCCCCTAAATCGTTAATCAGTGTATTAAGACTCAAGTGACTATCAATTAAGACTGGCGGGAAATTTAGACCCATTCGGACATCAATCAAGTCATACGACCATAGCTACACAATCCTTCCTAAATTATCGCCACCAAACCTATTCTCAAAATTTTGCCCGTTATGTAAAGTGAAGTTTTTAGAAGCTGCCTCCTAGCACAATAATAATAGGTAAGTTGAAACTCTGTCTCATAGTGTCTGTTAACAAAATCTACTTAGGATATCTGAATAGACATTTTCGCATGCAATTCAAACCTTTGTCGATTAATTTCCTTTTACATGCCCGAAAAGTAACTGCTTAAGTTTTGTAATTATCTGTGTTAACTTTATAGTGATTTTGACATGGATGAAGAAGGTCTTAGAAATACAATAGTAAATGCAAAAATATATACTCCCTCCGTCTCGCAATAGATGACTCATTTGAAAATGTGTAATTTTGACCTAACTTACTTTGACAATATTTTTCTACTAATATACAAAGATAAATAATATCATATAAGATGTCCTTATATTTGTCTCAATGAGTATTTTCAAAATATCAAATTTTCATAATTTTTTCTAATATATTATTCAAGATATTTAAGCTCAAAATTATGCATTGACATGCGTAATAAGGTCAACCGTGTCAAGTATTAAAAGACGGAGGGAGTATTATTTAATACACAAACTCACACCAAACCTAAGTATTGGCATTTTGCAGTTTTGCACTGCACCTTTGCATGTGCATAATTTTGACTAACTTCCTTGGGGACAAAAACTACATTCAACGCCCAACCAAATGGTCTACAAGAGTGGACAAAGATCTACACCCGGTCACCTCCATAAATTAAACAATTTAGTACCATGCTAACGACATTACTAAAATCAATTGATTAAGCTACAACATACAAGAGAATTTACTCTCAGCGTTTCTTTATAAACAATGAGATGAGATTCTAAACAAATTTTGTATGATGCATATATTGTAGTTGTTGCACTTAATTTTAATAAGGATTGTCTGTGAATGGTTTAGAACAGAACAATTAGAGCATGCACGTGGTAAGTTGCATATGCAATATGTATGTGTGTATATTATACTTCTTTTAAAAGGAAATATACTTAAAATTTGATTAAATTTATGATATTTAAATAAGAGATATTTTAAAGATACTAAAATTAATCGGGAGAGAAATAGTGCATTTTGATTATATTTTATTCTGAAATATACAAGGTGACTTTTTCTTATAACTGATTGATGAAATGATTGTGTTAATTTATACATATTTATGTCATAAGAGTACAAGTTAAAAAAGTAAAAATAGAATTAAAAAAATTATATTAAAAATATAATTTTTGAAACTTTTAAGATTTAAATGCAAAAAAATAATAAAAAACTTTTATATTTAGTTTTTTAACGGGTGTCGTTAAAGCATGAGATAAATGGCGTGATAGGATAGGTTTTTCTAACATTTCCCATATTAAAAAGTTGAAAGGAGTATTAGAGACGTAAGACCATCTTTAATGGAATGGTCTTAACCTTTTAAGATCTGGTACCTATTAGTACCCCCATTAGGAAGAAGTATTTTTGGGGTCTTATAAGACTCATATCTCACTTAAGACTCTCAATCTTAAGTAAGACTAACAATTTTTTAATATTAAAAAAATGAAATGTAATGATATAAAATTATTTATAGTTGATTAGTGGATTTCATTTAAGAAATTTGTATGAGATGTTAGGTTGGAGGGATTGAATGCTTATTATGTACTACTATTAAAAAATTATAAATAAATTATGTGTACACGTGAGACTCATCTAAGTACTAAAAAATCGATGTCTAAGGTAAATGGCGCACATTGGTTGTGGGAGGAAAGAGTCACATCAACATCTTGATTCATCTTCACGGCTCACTATTCAATTTCTAACTTGTCTGTGCATAGCAACTTGAACTCTTGCAGAAGTCATCTTTGACTAATAAGTTGTGAACTTGTAATTAGAAACAAACTAGCCAGAAGGTCCTAAGTAGAACAGAACAATCTGTGTTTTCATTTCCAGCTGTAGAATTTGGTAAATGTAGATTGTTCCAAAGAATTCATAGGTAAGAACCAGTTGTGAAACTCATCTAGATTCAATGTAAAAGGTTATAAAATACTATAAATCAGCTTAAAATTTCACCTAAGTCAGGGGACAAATTAAGCCCAATTCCATAATACGACCCTTGTAAGAAGAAATTTTGCAGGCCGACCAAACATACTTTTAGTTTTGTAGCAAACTTTGAGATGAGACACTATTAAGGCCAATAAAAGAAAAATTATAGACTTTTTAGGTTTGATAAGTTTTTAACTGATAGATCATAGAACAACACAATAAAAGACAAAGTCTTTTTGTGCCTAATCTACAATTTACGTTTTTGTTTTAAAAATTATATATATACATGTAAGGGCAATGCTAACCAGTGCCCCGGTTAAGGAACAATTAATTGATGGGTTCCATTTATTTTACCACAATCAAAGTGTAAATCAAGTCAACTAATTAAGATTAATAAAAACTATTCAATACTCTCTCAGTTCTCAAAGTCACAACTATTACTACACACGCGCATCCTTTCCATATGTTTACACATCCATATGATTGCCAACGGCTATCTGAGTACCATATTTCTCCAACTTTTAAATTTTTTTTTTAAAAAAACAATAGATTTTTTCACTAGAAGAAAATAATTCATGGAAGAAAAAAACTGATTTGGGTATAGGCTTTCCCGTGAATTCGTTTGAAAGAAAAAAAGTGATTAAAAAAAATCGGATAGAGTAAAATTCACAAGAATTTTTTTGTGAAGATATGAAAGGAAACAAGTGGATTAAAAAAAATGATTCAAAAAGAGTTCCAAAGAAAAACAAATACGCATGTTGTGTGTAGAAGGATCATCATTGTAATTACCAGTATTAAGTGCAGCGTTTATGTTAATTAAGTGGAATCCATTAATTTTATTGTTCCTTAACCAATAATCAGTGTCCCGAGAGCATTAGTTAGCAGCACCCTATATATAAAGCGAGAAGCATAGACTTTTTTTTTTCTTTACACTTGGATGGACAAAAATGAATATTTAATATAAGAACTACGATTTGTAACGTTTGAATATTTAGTATAAGAATTTCGCTAACGAATTTCCTAACGATTTGGACATGAAATTTATTAATTAATGTATTGTCTTAAAAATACATGTTATTTTTGTCATGTAATAATTATATAATTTTTTATCCAAACTTATTTCTTTTATTATTTTAACCAATACTTTAATCTATGCTCTGAATGCCCTAATTAGTATTTTTATTCCTGATATAAAGTGACCCACAACTCTTCCCAACATGCACTACATAGAATAAAAAGGAGAAACATAGGCATTATATTGAATCAGTTCCGGTAGAAATTAGCAAATCTGCATTCAAAACATTAGAAGATGGTATTTTCAAGTATAAAAGTAAAAGAAAATGAACTAACAAATAAAAAGGGAGTGAATTCACTCATGTGTAATTACATATAAGAAATTAAAGTGATATTTCAACATTCAAACTCACTGCATCTAAATTTTCATGTGTTTCTCTCTCAATGAATGATTAGAGATTACATTTTACTCTCACGCATAAAAAAAATTCATATTCGTAGAGATCATTTGACTTATAAAATTGCCGCGTATATATTTTTAAAGATAGAATATTCACATATCTAAATCTCTTTATGCTATGTGGTGAATTTTCCATAATGGCGATTTTACGGGCTTTCACTATATGTGCAGCACTCTTATCATTTTCTTTACAATGGCCTGATTTTCTCTCTAATGGCGTATTGCCCCATATGTGTGGTGATTAATATGAAATCCAATTTCTAGAAATATATGTGTGTGGAGAAGGGGAGTTCAAGGGCAATTTACAAGTAAACGTTGGCATACTTATACGTTCATTATGTATTTGATCTGCTAAAAATTAAGGGATTAAACATGACAACTCTAGTTATACTGTGTTTTATTGTAA
>Ga0315913_1007499_pt1 | contig 13081 bp, 3 predicted proteins | sample MpolsnodulesMG_FD_207736 | JGI IMG/M metagenome (GOLD analysis project Ga0315913, IMG submission 207736) | Medicago polymorpha root nodule microbial communities from Los Angeles, California, United States - small nodules | ecosystem: Host-associated > Plants > Roots > Nodule | place: USA... | reverse complement strand
TCCTAGTTTAAGTGCTTTTCAGCTTACCAAGGATCATAGTACCAATGTTGAAGAGGTAAGTTTTTGCCTCTTTTAGACTTCTGTTTTTGGTTTTCTGTTTATCTGTTCATCTTAGTTGAAAAGTGTTTGATTATAATTTCAGGAAGTAATCAGAATAATAAAAGAACACCCGGATGATCCTTGTGCCGTGGTCAATGATCGTGTTAAGGGATCTCTCAAGGTTACTCGAGCATTTGGTGCTGGATTTCTCAAACAGGTTCGTATCTAAATGTACTAAATCAGTAACTTTACAGTCATCTTTACCATTAATTTTTAGAAACTCAACGGAAGGATGGATTTAGATTGCTTGCGGCCACAATCCCACATAGTTAACACGAGGCTGACTGTGTGAATGCATGAAATCGTGACTGCAGCCAATCCAAATCCAAAAGGATACAATAATTGAATGATTTACACATGCTATAACAATATTGCTCTATTCCACATTTGTTTCTCTTGTCACAAATTAGTATCTTTTTAAGTTCTTACCTTTCACCAAAAATGGAACATTGACACCTTATTCTTAAACGAATTTTAAAAAAATGTCATATTAATGCTAAGCATTGTTTTCTAAATACAACATTCTCAATCAAGTTTCTTGCTAAAAAAAGAAAGCAGAGAAGGCTGAATGTTTCATACTTGGCAATGTCTTTTATTTTGTTTTTCATTCATATATCTTCTTAACTTTAAATCCTAACTCTAACTACAAATGTTATTGTTTGCAGCCCAAGTGGAACAATGCACTTCTGGAGATGTTTAGAATAGACTACGTAGGAAATTCTCCATACATCACTTGCCAACCATATCTTAAACACCACAGATTAGGCCAAAAAGACAAATTTTTGATTCTATGCTCCGACGGACTCTACCAGTACTTGTCAAACGAAGAAGCGGTAGCTGAAGTTGAGCTTTTCATCACATTACAACCTGAAGGAGACCCTGCTCAACATTTGGTTGAAGAAGTTCTATTTCGCGCTGCAAAGAAAGCTGGTACTAACAATTCCATTTTAAGATTTCACAATTGCATCTTAGAAATTGATTACTCTAATGATTTTACTTAACTTTCTTTTTATTCTTCTTAATCTTAATCAGGTTTGGACTTTCACGAATTGCTCGAAATTCCTCAAGGTGATAGGCGGCGTTACCACGACGATGTTTCCATCATTGTCATTTCTTTGGAAGGAAGGATATGGAGATCATGTGTATAAGTATAACGAAAAAACCAACCATATATTATATCATCATCATAATATATATATATAAAAGAAGATATGAGATATATGCTGCCAAAGGGTCACGCATCCTTTTTGTTCTTACCCCCTCGCTATTCACGAGTGTCGAGTAAATTACTCAAACCGAACTTAAATATAAGCAAAAATATACATGTATTTGATATAAATTCGAGCTAAATACATGTAACTTTTTGTTTATATTTAAATTAGGAGGAGTAATTATGTAAATCAGTGGATGGTGAGGATTGTAAAGTTGTAAACCCTGGATTTTGTTTATTATTATAACTCGCACACAAAAATTGTGATTTTGTAATAAAAAAAGACATTCCTTAAAAATCTTTTCATTGTGCCACAAGCACTAGCAACCTCCACCACTCTCTGCAATTCTGGTTGGCAAGTGATAGAGCAAGTCATTAGTGCATAAGCATCTTTTCAATTTCAAAATTGAAATAACATATTCGAATAAAAATTCTTCCAAGATCAAGAAATTTATGTTTTCATATTTCAATTTGATGTGGATGAAGCACTATTTGAAAAAATATGACTCTAAAAAGCATTGTTTTTTGTCTACCACTATATTCCTTCAAGCAACATGGTCTTGTTTTTATTTTAGTTTCCTCTTACGTGTTCCAATTTAAGCGATTATGCTTTTATTCTTTTGTTTCCAATTTCTAATAAAAAAACAAATGTGTCTAGTGGAATCTCGTATCACACACGCTGCATCAAAATCAAACTTTTAATTTTGGTTTTTGACTTTAGTTCTTTATTCAACTTGTAAGAGTTGACGACTCTTAAAAATGGCTAGGCTCAAAGTATGAAAACGAAAGGGTTCAATGAACTGAAACTAAATCGTTGAAATGGGGTGTTTTTTTTTTTTCATACAAAAGAATATGAGGTATACGTGTTAGTGTAAGTGCAGATATTAATTGTCGACATAATTAATCCTCCTTTAAGAAGTTGACTTTTCCCACATACTACTATGCCTCAGAAATATTGTCATGCTTTTTTTTCTTCTTAAGGAAACAAAAATTGACATACTTCCTCTGTTTCACAATTATTGTCTCTTTAACATTTTTTTTTTAAAATAATGGTCATTTTACAATACCAATGCAACATTTATTGTTTTTTCCATTATTATACCCTTATTTATTGAATTTCATCCAACTTAACTACTCCACTAACTACAATTAATAAAAGTGTTTTAGTAAATGCTACTAATTTTACCATTGAAATCAACACAATTAATCATTTCCTTAATAATCGTGAACAAACCTTAAACGACTAATATTGTGAGACGGAGAGAGTACGAGATTGTTCCATTTCACACAAATTAAAGAAAAGGTCTAAAGAAGGAAATAGAATAACAGTTTTATCAAATTAATCCTATGTCATACTATGATTCTCATTGCCATAAATACAAAATAAACAAAATAATACCCCTTTTTCTTATATCCAAATCATAGTCAACTATTTCACATATGTCAATGAACAACTTTGACTATTAAATTTTTTAATTATTTATAGTAAAAAATTCTAAATTTTATATTTTGAAAATATTCATTGTGACAAATCGAACAACATCTTACATGTTAAAATTTGTATTGATATAATATTAGTTAAAAAATATAAATAAAGTAAGTTATATAAATAATACACATTATAAAACCACGACATATGTTTAGGAACGGATGGAGTAATAAGTTAGAAATGTTCATATAATATTTGTTAGAGGATATAATCAAAAAGGAGTAATTAATATGAAAATGACAACTTTTTAGAACATTTTGTTTACTATACGTGATAATTATTATGAGATAGATGAGTGTACTTTTTATTCACATTAGTCATACTTGTAAAAAGTAAATGATTCTATTGGAAAAATGAAATAAAAATAAATTTAATGAATTCAAATAAACATAACATATTACCTTCTCCAATGACCCGAATAATTAACACCGAAAAGTTCCCGTGAGCTTAACTCACTTGGTAAGGGATAATGCATATTATATGCAGGGGCCGGAGTTCAAACTCCGGACACCCCACTTATTGACCAAAGAAAAAAGAATTAACACCGAAAAAATAAACGGAACATAATGGATACATATGACTTTTATTTTTACACAACAAGAAGACAAAGTCTAAGAAAAAGAACAGACTCGACAATTAAACGAACAATCTTGAAATACAAACCATAGGTAAGTCATCGTCACATGATTTTTTTTAATTGACTTATTTCATATACACTTTTAATACGAAGATTTTTTACACTACCTATACAAAATGATTGTCACTAGTTTTATCAAAAATAAAATAACTGTCACTACTTTAATCATCATTACTTCTAAAATTATACAAATGGTTGAATAAGATTTGTTGACAGTGTAAAACTTTTTACACCTCAAATGTATAACAATCAATCTTATCTTATTTAACTCTATATCATATCATGCACACTTTTTATATATTAAAACATTTTATCTTCATATAATTGTAAATATTAATCCTCTACGTAACTAATCTTCATTAAAAAGATGACCTTTTATGCATATATATTTTTGGCCTTTTGCATTCACATTAGTCATACTTGAAAAAAATAAAATACAATAAAAATAAATTTAGTTCTCTGTAAGTAGAGTAATTAATATTACATTGAATATGAAAATGACAACTTTTTAGAACAATTTTTTTTCAATGTGTGGTAATTATTATGATGAGTTTAATCTTTATTCACATTAGTCATACAAAAAGTAAAGTGATTCTTCAGGAAAATGAAATAATAATAAATTTAATGAATTCAAATAAACATAACATTATCTTTCCCGAAGACCCGAAGAATTAACAACATAAAAATAAATAGAACATAATATATGCATGTGACTTTTATTTTTACACAAAAAGATGATAAAGTCTAAGAAAAAGAAAAGACTATGTGATTAAATGAACAATTTTAAAATACAAACCTCGGGTAAGTATTCAGCACATGATTATTTAAAGGGTTATGCTAAGGGCACTAGTTAAAGAAACTAAAAATGGTAAGTTTGCATTGAATTCAACAATTTTTTAACTTTTAAAAAGTCAAATCTATCACTTTTCACCATTTCTCAATACAACATTTTTAAATTTGTCCTCTTAATCAATGCCCAAGGACACTATTTAACATTTCCCTTTTGTTAAATTGACTTAATTCATATGCACTTTCAACATGAAGACTTTTTGTACTACCAGTAAAAAATAACCGTCACTACTTTAATCATCACTACTTCTGAAATCATACTGATGGTTGAGTAATTTGTACTACCAGTAAAAAATAACTGTCACTACTTTAATCATCACTACTTTGAAATCATTACTGATGGTTGAGTACGATTTGTTAACAATGTAAAACTTTTTACACCTCAAATATCATATCATGCACACTTTTTATATATTAAAACATTTTCTCTACATAGAAGCGTAAATATTAATTCTCTACGTAACTAATCTTCGTTTAAAAAGCTGACCTTTTCCTATATATATATATATATATATATATATATATATATATATCACATTAGTCATACTTGAAAAAAGTAAAATGAAATAAAAATAAATTTAGTCCTAAAAAAAAAATTAGATCTTGAAATTCAAATATAAATTGACTTTATACCATTTGATGATCATTGAGGCCATCATCAAAATCAAAGAGTAGAAGCAATATTTTCACTTGATGACATCGAGGAAATCTAAAGTTTTCCAGAAAAAATATTTGACCATTGTCCCCAATTTTTTTTATTTCTAAGGAGGTTTCCCCCAATTTTGTTGTTGATAGACATGGATGTTTGTTGTAAAACTCGTGCTGATTTAGTTTTTATGGATTTGCAAAATTTCGTATATAATCTTCATTATTCATTGAAATGGTTGTTTTCTTAGATTTTGTGAATTTGATTGATAATATAATAAGATTGTAGTTGTTACTTTGTGGATTTCATAATGTTTGTAGCTTGAATTGAAGCAGCGAGTAATTTATTACTGTGTTTCGGAAAATCTTTACATGTCAAAAGTGTTTTGTGGGGTGAAGTTTTTTTTGGTACAAATTGTGGGGGTGAAGTTAAAAGGGGTAAAATTGGAATATTTTATAATTTGTAGGGGTAAAGGTATAAACGTAGGGGTACGTGGTAAAATGTTCGAAACGTAAATGTAGTATGAGAAAATCACACGGTAATTTTTATAGTAGTCCACTACCAACTAGTAGCTACGCCTAATTTTTTCACTTCTAAATGATTTTTTCACTGTAATCCATCTCATTAAAGAAAATGTACTCGCTAAGAGTATTTTCTATCAAACTGACTATACAAATATCTGTCTTAAAAGGAAATAAAATTCCCTAGAGTATATACGTATCTTGTCTTGTGACGCCCTCTACACCGAAAGTGTTTAAATGTAAAATTTTCATTTTAAAATACTCAAAAACATATAAAATATCACTTCATAAGCTTATTGAATGATATAAATAAACTTGTAAACATATTGTTAAAATCAAAGAGTACAACTCCAATAGTTTGTCACATTGTATAGAGATGACTCTAAATATAAACAAAAATTTCATTTGCATAGGCAATCACTAACTTATTAACAACATAAAACAAAACTAAATTTACCGTGCTAGTGACATGTTGATCTCTCATCTTCTTCATCTTTGATCACCTATTCAAGTGTTCACATCTCATCATCTACCTATACATAAGATTGTGCAAGCAACCACATGGGAACATAAAAAGTGCATGATAATTATAATTTCTAAGTTGAATTTATCTAGAATATTTAGCATGAGTGTTACAATAATCTTCAAGATTAATAATCGAATATAGTAAAACATATTAACATAAACACATGTATGTAGCTACAATTAATTTTGATTGACTAAATAATATAGCGTTCAATTAGGCATGATAAAACACGTGTATGCAGCTAAATGATTTGGTCAAAAGAAAATCTAGTTAGTATAATAAATAATTTAATAATTAAATTTAAAATAAATTATAACATAAAATCCAACGATCCCCGACAATTTATTTTAAAGTTTTAAGTGTTTCCAAGAGCGTGAAAAATCAATGGAAAAGCATTAGTCTCTTCTGGACTATGAACTAGCACATAGAACAAATGAAATTTGACCAGTAGAATGTCAGTGAGATTATAACATTTATGAACCTCATTCCGTATGTGAATCAGTGATCTCATCCCTCATATTGATCTCTCGTCCAAAGTTAGTTCAACCCGATGTGGTACATTTTGGCCTTGCCCTATGGCTGAATATCACGAGTGACTCTAGAAAGTCTGCTCAAGCTTTCATAGAGGTGGCCCCACCTCCAACACTCATATAGGTAAATCTATCAAGTGTACACCACAACCATGCACAACAATCAAATATATGAGCTATAGATTTATTAAGAGTATAAACTCAACCTCCAACGTTGTAGTATACATTATCCAACACCATAGGGATGAACTCTCAAAAATAAAATGGATAGTGTCTCATGAAATTGACAAGTGACTTGTTCTTACCCATGTGAACATAGCCTTGCGAATTTTCACAATCTACGTTGGGTTACCATCGCTCTATATTTTTGTATTGGACATAATTCATCCCCCTTCGATGTGTATATATTTCTCACTATACAGTTGTATCACAAATAATACACTGATCAAGACATCTCTCAGTCAGTATCTCATATATATATTATCAAATCATCATACATGATATATTATCATATGTTTACTTAATTAAATTCTAAGCAACAAGACCCCCAAAAAGGAGAAAACTAAATATATTTTTAGATTTAGGCTTAATTGCATGTTTGATCTCTTATGTTTATTTTAGTTTTTAGGCTGGTCCCTTATATTTTAAAAGTTTCAAGTTGGTCCCTTACATTTTAAAAGTTTTAAGTTGGTCCAAAACGTTACTCACATTGAAATAAGTTAGTCCATTCTGCGACATGATATTGAGTTTAATAAAACAAAAAAAAAAACAAAAAACATTTTAAAATTGATTTTCTAAATAAGTTAAGTTCCATCACTCATATTGTCACCCAAAGCTTTAAACGTTAAGTGACTGAAGGGACTAACTTATTCCAACGTGAGTACCGTTTTGGACCAACTTGAAACTTTTAAAACATAAGGGACTAAATTGAAAACTAAAATAAACATAAGGGATCAAACATGCAATTAAGCCTTTAGATTTATTATACAAGTCTACTTAAAAATGCTTCTAAGCGACAACGCCCCCACATTGGATAAATATTAATTCATTTGTGAATTTTATTTATGTCTACTTGAATCGTTTTCAAGTGACATACCCCCACATTGAGGAAAATAAATCCATACATAGATTAATAAAAGATCATTGTATTATTAATACAATGGCTAATCCACAATACAAATACATTAAACATAATTATATTATTTTAACACAATGGTTATTCCATAATATAAATATATTAAACATCATTGTATTATTTTAATACAATGAATAATCCACAATATGTCACCAATAATTTAAGGTGAATCTCCACATATATGTCGAATGAGTTTAGCAAGTGCACAAAAATATATCCAGGTACGCTTAAATTAATTTTAAGCAACAATATAACATCTCCATTGCACTCATTTCACTCATGCATATTAAATATATATGTATCTTCATGCTTCAATAGCAACAATCTTATTGCATCACTTAAAATAATAATTAGTGCATAATATAAAAAGTTGACAGCAAAATCACGTCATTGCCAAAATTTAAAGATATAAAATTATTTTCGAGTTATTCTCATGAAATTTTTGGGTTAATAAATTGTCAACGTTCATCCCTTAAAAGTCCCTTGCACACATCAAATACTAGTTAGAAAACATGAAGAATTTCCATGTGATATTCACATAATCTACAAGAGAGAAAATTATAGTGTTCCTAATGGAGTAAGACAACCAGAGTTTTCATAAAGTTGGAATTATACATTTCAAAGGAAGCTTGCAAGTCTAAAGACATTAGAAATTAGCTCAAATATTTTGCAAAATTGACAAAATCTATTTTATGACAATCCAAAAAAAATATCTTAAAACACCATAACTTAACACCTTTAAGATAGATTGTATGCATCGACATATCATGCAGCCATTACTTTGAAATCTATTTATTCTATATGGACACATAATTTTTAGACTGAACTCTACATATAACACATTTAACTCAAATATTATTCGGTTAAGAATGTTAATGATCAAACTAAACAATAATTACATGAAACAATTTTTCCATCCACAACATATACTTCTTAAAGCAATAGGAACACAACATGCTTTATTACAAGATTTTACTCACAAAGATAAACACAATATTCTTATTAGAAAGAAACAAAGATTCTCATTGTCAATTACACCACGTAATCTCTATACTTATAGACAAATTAAACACAATCACAAATTCAACATAACTCACGACTTTTGTGAGGTTTAAATGTTAGAATATGTACTTGATCTTTATGGATGATTTCAAGGGGATATGCGTTTAAAACTTACAATGAAGTCAATCACACCATGCTCTTCTAGCTTGTTTAGCAACCAAGCTAACTTGATATATCAATGCCTTAAACTTCTTTAATTTCTATCTCCTCCAAACCATTTGTTCCAAAATAAAATTAATAATAATTCTACATCTACAACAGATTCTCGAGTCAGTGGCAACAATCAATACTCACCAAAAAGTTTCTAATTACAAATATAACAAACAGAACATAGGTAGCATGGTCATAATTTGAAGCAAGCAGACAATTGAGACACAACTTATAATATCATATTCATTTAATATAATACTTTATGCCTGCAACTAAAGATTTCACAAAGCAAACTACAATGATCGTTTTTATTTCAAAACAGTAAACAATTAAATATTTTTGAAATAAGATGAGAAATAAAATTAATAATAATCCTATGCCGAAATACTTTTAAGATTGTTGAAAAAAATTAGACATAGAATTATTATAGAGTAATAAATCAAAATATATATTAACACAAATAAATTGACTCATAATAATATAAAAATATAGAAAGGAAAACTTATCGATTATTGACTGAGGCATGCAAATGCACCGAGCTTGAGAGATTTTCCCACCATAGATAAGTTGCCCGATGTGGTTGGTCTCATACCTTGTACTCTTCATGATACAACAGTCACTTCTTGCTAGCACCACACGTGAATTAACAAGGTCATGGGAACGAATTTTGGTTGCTCATGGGAACTTAATTCACTTTATAATTAACTATAAAATGTTGGGTCATGTTAACTTGTGCCCTAAGGGCACATGTTAAATAACCCAAAAATAGAAACATTCTCTTAAATTTTGTGTATTCAATTAATAAAAAGTAAAAAATCAAATTCAAATGCATTGATTACAACCAAATATTTCTACTTTTAAATCATTAACTTGTGCCTTAAGGGCACAAGTTACTTGTGCCTTAAGGGCACAAGTTAACATTTTCCTAAAATGTTTACATGTATAACTGCTTGTGTGAAGAAGATAATCGTGAACTCTTTTTTTTTAACCCCAAGACCTCAATTCCATTATATATATAAAACAATTGGTAACTACTGTTAGCAACATGACCAAGTAAATAGGCCACAATTAATTTTGATTGACTAAATAATGTAACGTTCAATTAGGCAATGATAAAACATGTATATATAGCTAAATGACTTGGTCAAAAAGAAAAACTGATTAGTATAATAAATAATTCAATCATTAACTTTAAAATAAATTGTAACATATAAAATATAATACATCATTGAAATCAATTTTATCCTATGGTCTAATCATGTTTGGATATATAAGCAGCTCTCAAAAATTTAGCAAATTGCACAAGAAATATCGAGAAAAACTCGTATATGTTTTTAGAGAAACACATCTGATAATTTCGAAAGAAATACACAAGTGATATACATTTCACATACTTTCCATTGAAATATCAAACACATATGTAAAGCTATAAAGTCTTTATCCTCTTGTAAGAGTAAAACTTGTATTCATACAACTTTTCATATCAATGTTGTAACTCCTCAAAGGAATAAGGTGTAGGTAGACTATTTGAGAAGATAACAAGATTAGGTTAGTCAAAAGTCTTTATAGTGGGAAATCTAAGGTATTGTCAGGTAGACAAAGATATATCTTGGTGTTTGTAATAGGTTCAAATTATAGTGAAAGCCCTTCAAGGATATACCTTATTATGCTTGTATCAAATTTCACGGTTTGATAACTAGAATCAAATAATTGTAACCTATGAAATCCGTACTTAATAATATTGCTTTGAAAATCATATCAACAAGGAAGAATTGAATTTTAAGGAAAGTCTATCATTGAATTTCTTTCCACAATCCTAAGACTTTGGGGTCTACTCACACATCCTCATTGTAGACAAAATAAAATAAACTAAGAACATAAGGTTAATAAAAAACGAAATTGTTCACTTTATTGAAAAATAACAAAAATGCAAGAACATGTGGCATTTAACATGGGAAAGGCAAAGAGTTTCACACCATGATAAAGTTAATTTTGACCATTTCATCAAGTAAAGGACACATTTTTTCATGGTCTCTCAACATCGAATATAAGTATCCACCTTCCACCATCTCCCTCCTTGCCTCCACCATACCTCATCAACAAATCTAGCAGACATTGAAAACAAACAAAAATTCACCATGTAGCATGGTTCCAACGTTGAAAACCCATTTTCATAATTAGACATGAAAAACCAAAATCCACCGGAGATACAAGGAAAAGTGGTAACTACATGGATTTGAAAAAATGTATAACCCTAATTATATAATTTTTAAATAATTTTCATGAAGCATATAAAATGGAAGGCAAGAAATAAAGGTATATTATTCATTCTAAAAGCAATCAACCGGTAAGTGGATTAGCATTACCATGAATTCCTGTCATATTTGGTTGATTTGATTTTTTTTAATGAATCAGATTTAAAATTTATTAAGCAGTGAGGTCAATGTGGTTCATAATAGCTGTTGATAGGGATTGAGAGGGGGAAGGTCCTATGAGATGGGGGCAAGGAGGGAGATGGTGGAAGGTGGGTTGTTAGATTTGGTGTTGAAAGACTACGATAAAGATGTGTTATTTATTTGATCAAATGGTCAAAATTAACTTTTTTATAATAAGAGAAATGATATTTGTACAACCATTTTTATACAACTTTCTCTCTTATACTCACATTATCTACTTACTCTCTCTCTCTTCCTTTTTCTCTCTCTATTGTTTTTGACCAATGAGAAAAGAGAACAAAAACTTGTCCCAAAAGTTGTACCAAAAAAATTGTTCAAATATCACTACTCCTATAATAAATGTCACCAAAAGAACAAAAATACAAACTCTCTAAAGTTAAGAGAATAAAGAAAAATTCAAAGTTAGAGTAAAAAATATGACGGGACATTTACAAAGACTAAAAGGTGGTGCTTTTATAAGCCAAAATTTGCACATTATAATAGCGAGAAACCCGAGGTATTCTTCCATGGTCACAAGAACAAATCAATAATGTTTGAACACACACATAAAAAGATTCTCCTCAAAATATGTAATCATCTTTTTTATCAATTTCCTCCTTATTATTAAAAAAATACTTTTTTATGTGTGTATGACCAAACACTATTTCTTTGGTCCTAATCATATTAGAATTTCTCCGAGAAACTCTTCTATAAACACAAATACAAATGATATATATATATTAAGGGACACTCACATCAAAGACAAAAATTAAAAGAGAATAAAATTAAATGATGTTGATTGATGTGATCTAATTATTTTTGTTTTAAATTTTTTCATTTGATGTGAATGTGCTCAAATATTTATCATTTGTATTTGTAAGAGTTTCTCTCTATTGATACCTTAAGCTTAATTCAAGATAATTGCATGTAGCTATACAAACGCGAATAGTGTAATAAAAAATTTCTCAAGAGTCAGGGCCCTTACGATTGTAATAGAGCATTACAACTGGTTGTAATGTTCTATGATTTCTTGTAATACATCTTCCATAATCTCATCTTTTGGCTACATATAGGGTTGGAAATGAGCCGAGTCAAATTGAACCTGTCTCAGTTCGACTCGACTCGTTAAGAATTGGTTTCGTCCGAACCTCGATTCGAGTTTGACAAGAACTTTTTTTAGTTCGAGTTCGGCTCGTTTAAAGTTCACGAACAATTTGATTCGGCTCATTAGATTCAATTCGGTTGTTCAAAGCACATAACTTTAGGTATAGAAATAAGTAAAGCCACTTGAACCACGTAACTCAAAAGTCAAAGAATTTAAATTTTTTACCCATAAAATTTATTGGAATTTATACCAATTTTTAATGGACTGAACGAGGCTATATATTATTACACATATTAATTAACACTCGTATGCAACCACCAAATCTAGTTTTGTCTTCTTGTGTCATATGATTCTCTTATTATAGATAATCATATCATTCATTTTTCATGCATGTTCCTATGCGGGACTATTTTAGTTTTGAAATCCTTAAAAACTACAACAAAATTGTGCATGGCGTTGTCTATCAATTTTAATGTAGCTTATTTTTATCCTATTATTGGTAAGTGGTTGTCTTAGTTTTTAAAGTATTATATATATATGAGTTTTGCTGGAAGAAACCTTTTTATGAAGGTGTCTTTTAGCAAGTTATTCTATGAGCATTTGTTAAAAGACACCAACTAATTTTTATGAAGGTGTCTTTTAGCAAAGTTATAACTAAAAAGTGAAAATCACACCTTGAGGTGTGGG
>Ga0315913_1007498_pt1 | contig 13081 bp, 5 predicted proteins | sample MpolsnodulesMG_FD_207736 | JGI IMG/M metagenome (GOLD analysis project Ga0315913, IMG submission 207736) | Medicago polymorpha root nodule microbial communities from Los Angeles, California, United States - small nodules | ecosystem: Host-associated > Plants > Roots > Nodule | place: USA... | reverse complement strand
CTTCTGGTAAAGATTTATACGAGGCCAGGATTTACAAATTCATTTTGACAGTTCAGCCAAACAAACTAATAGAAAGAAAAACATATTACCTATGCAGCCACCCATATGCAGAGCTTGAAGATTAGACACCACAGAATTCAAATGCATATCTCTAGAATGTAAAGAGGGAAAGTTGCCACCATCAGAAATAGCTGAGCAAAGAGCTTGAACTGAATTTATCCCAAATGAAGTATCACAGACTACAATCGAATTAAGTTTGTTACATCTGTGTATGAGATCTGATATGCCAATATCAGTGACACAAATACATCCTTTAATATTCAGGTGACACAATGAAACACAGAATTTGGAGATGTACTGGAGACCCAAATCTGCCATGGATAATATGAAGAAATTGTGGTTGTTAGCAGAGAAAAACATAAAAAAGATAAAACAAAAATATCTAGATTGAACGTGAATTCTTTCACCATGAAAACACCTACCACTGACATCAGTTCTTCCCTCCAAGGTGAGTTTCGTAACATAAGAAATTTGCGGTCTAGATTCATGAAATGACATGGTTTCCACTGCTTTATATTTAAGACTTGGGGTCTTCTCTGGTACCGGTGGTATCACAACAGGACTAGAGGATAAAGCGGTAACTGATGTTGGAATTAGAGGTGTGACATCAACAGTCAAGTCAACTTCGTTGACCAGAGAGCACTTCTCCAGTAACTGAAGGAAACCAGTTGTCCTGATATTTAAAAGATAAGCTGCTTTTAAGATTCTTAAGGAAGGAAAGGACTGGCTGAAGCAATTAACAGCATGTTCAATAAGCAGTCTTCGACACTTTGAGATATCCACCTCCTGAACTGCTTCAAAGATATAGGTTTCTAACAGTTTTTGTGGTAATTCATACTTCTCTTGTATAGGATGTCCAGAATTAATAAAGAACTGTTTTATAATCTTCCTTTGTATGGGATCCGTTAGATATGATGCAGGTATGAGTGACAGAAGCAGTATTGCAGATGTTATTTGCGGACAACTGGAAAGATCTATTTTCTGCATGCAATGGGAAGTTTACACAAGCATTAAATTATTACTAATAGACAATAACAATCTACTAGCAGACAAATGAAAGACATATTGGCTGAGAGCCTAAGACATGTATACCAAATGATGTGCTTGAATAGCAGTAAGCATATATCAAAACCAGAAGGAACCAATAAATACATCCAAAAAACTTTGATTTCTTGGTGTTACATACCAAAGACATGAAAGTTAAACAGCTAGAATAATATTTAGGCAAAGATTGGAAGTGCAAAGGCATCATTATAGAAAACTGACATCCCAACTATGTTGGCACCCCAGCCTCACAAAAATCAAATGCAGCCCCCCAATAACAAAAGTGAAATAAGACCTCACAGTGTTTGTATTATATTTTTGTCCATCTCATCAAAAGAAATAATAGATAGTATTTTCTGACATTATGGAAAGCTACGAAGGAAGACCGTCTATTCATTTTGCACACACACTACATATTGCTGGGGATCCACTTACTCTGAGAGCAAGTCTCGAATACTTACTCCACGTAATAACTTCCTTGTACATGAATTTAACAAATCTAACTAACCAATGAAGCATTAACAGGATTATCATGCATGCCAAATTTAGGTAAACTACAAACTTAAAGGTGTGCAATCTAATAGTTTATAGTATACTTAATAAAAAAATTCAATTTGTTGGATCAATGAAATAAATGTTTATAAAAAGTTGTTGTGTAAAATAAGTGTGAGAAAAGCTTAAACTTGCCCCTGGAGTAAGTGGATTCTTACTCTACCTAACTATACACACATAATTATGTTGTTAATGAATATTTAATGAAAGGAAATTAATAAAAGGCAATAATCAATTACTTTTTCTGGAGAAAGCAAGCAATACTAAAATACTAATTGATAAGCTTTGAAGGCTCCTTGTCAAGCAAACAAGAGCATATCAATAATGGCTAAATCAATTTGGTGTCTTCCAAGTAGTAAAATTTAAAAGTACCTCTGAATATTCTGTAACTCGAATCCTGAGATGTTGCAAGTCACTATACCCAGAAATATCAAGTGAACCAATAGGGAGAATATTCAGTGCTCTGAAAATTGAACCAAGGCTTTCCTCAGCCAGCTGCCTAAAATAAAAAGAGTTTCTTTTTCCTGTTAACACAAAAGTTACCTTACATCATCTAGGAATTTGTGGATGAAGAATAAATACTTTGCAATGCTTCAGGTAAAAGCTCTAGAAAATGATATACCTGCAGCAAACCACAAAGGCAAAAGTTCCACATGAATCTGTTAAGAACCAATAATAAAAGGTTAAGCAATTTTTAAGTATAAATGACATGTTAAGTTGGTAAGACATAGAAAACTTGTCATGAATGAGGACAGAGCCAGAATTTAATGGAAAAACATGTTAAGTTGGTAACACATAGAAAACTTGTCGTGAATGAGGACAGAGCCAGAATAATTTTCTTATCACAACATCATTACTTTATAACTTCTCACAATTTCTAAAAAAAGAAAATTCGTTCCATATGTGCCCAATGCTTTCAAAAAGTAACCTTGCCTATAAATAGCATATCACTGATGACAGTTAGGTTTCGGTAATATGGTGGAGTGATATCCTGTTATTTAGAGATGCAAGAGAATAAAAAGGGGCTTCATAGGATAGGATCCTATCTCCCTGTATATCCTTTCTACGCAAAGTAAAATAATCCAAACTAAAATACAACGGATTCAAGACCTCGATATCAGTTATGGATTCAAGACCTCGATGTCAGCTAAACAATGGATTCAAGACCTCGATATCAGTAATGAGACATATAAACTCACTTGTTTTAAAATTCCTTTGTAGTTGTCTTCTGCTTTGCTCCGCCTCTCCAAATTTTCCATGTTACTTTCAAGCCAAAGAAGAAGTGCATCAGAAAGATGCATCTCACTGTCAAGATAGTAGATTATAACATTAAAATATTTAAACATGCAAAGTAAAATACAACAGATTAAATGAAGCCATTTCAAAATAACCTGTCAACAGTTAAATGAGGGTGCTTTACTGAAGATAACAGTAAGTTATATGGAACTTCTCTAAAGAAATTGTTCTGCTTTGCCCACATCTATAACAGAAAGAAAAATCATAAACAAAGTACTTTTTTAAAAAAAATGAAAAATCTAGTGTTGTTTGGCTACATTAAAGTTAATCCACAAACAAGCATAATTGTGCATGAATAACAATTATACAACCATTTTAAAAAGGCGGAAATTCATAATTAAGGAGAAACATGAAATTTCTGTTCATTGCTCAAGATATATAGTGAAAGAAGTTGATTACATACAAAATTCCTTGCTAGGTAGCCGATACATAAGTGAAGAATGAAATCACTTGCTGCAAAATGTGTTAAAAAAAACAGTTAGAATAAACTTTGTAATATTGTAGCCAAAAGTGAAAAAAAAAAAAAAAAAAAAAGATCGACTCAAGTAGCAAGATGATCATATTTTGCACATAAATGTAAAATAATAAACGTGTACGTACCATGATCGGAGGCAAATTTCCATATTTGGATGAAATCCTCCATTTTTATTTGCGTTAATGGAAATTTGTTGGGTGAGAATACCTCAGAAAACCAATCCTCACATTTTAGGATAAGTGTATCCACTCCAAAATAAAGTGCACCCTGAGACAAACCACATAAGGAGAACAGTTAAATGACGAATATATTAGTTATAACTTTGGAACTTAAACTCGTCAGATAAAAGCAAAAATCAGAACATTAAGTAAATTCATGGATTTCCTGATCACTGTTACAGCTTGTTATATACCAACAGAATTAGATTTTAGAATAAATAAAAAGTTGAATTAATTTACCTGGTAAAGAGGGAGGACATTTCGAGTGGTAATATCCAAATAACAGCCATATATATGCTTAAGAATTTGCATAAACACAGGCAGATTCCAGTTGATAGTGATAGAGGCTGAGCATGATTCACTGCACATAAGCATTTATACAATCAATGTCTTGAGTTCATTTTGAATTGTTATTAAAAAAAAAAAAAAAAAGCAGAAGGAAAATCTACATGTTGTCTTACCTGAAACTTCCGCTGAGGAGGCCTCGGAAATACAAAGAGTGGTGAATGAGCCTGTTGCGATGTGCGTGAAGTTTGACAGTGTGAAAAGTGAGAAATGTTGTTGATAAATCAGAAACGATGATATCGGTAATTGAAAGGAGAATCTCTTGGTTGATAAATTCAATTGGATTATTATGATCAAGTTCAGGATCAGGAGGAGGAGGATTGGTGCAAACGAGGAGGATAAGTTCATCGTCTGAGACTGAAACCTCCATGGAATGGAATGGAACATTAATTAATTTCCTCCATAAACTAACTATCCACCTAAATTCTGGATTTGACTATGACTTTACTCAAACCAAGGAGATTTCTATCTAGATGTTTGTTTGATTCCACTTTCAGACCCATTAGAATTGATTTTGAAGAAGTTGAATTGATTCTCATATGTTTGATTGTGATTTTATAATTGATTTTCATACACAATTTGTGACCGTATTTCAGTTCACTTTTATGTGAATATAAAATGTATTTAAATATTGTTTACTTATAATCAGAAACACTTTTAATCAAAGGCTTAACCGGTGCCCCCGCACACTAGTTAAGGAATTCAAAAAAGGAAGATTTGAATTAAAAATAACACTTTTTTGACTTTTAAAAAATTGATTACACAATTTCCAATACAAAAATTACTATATTTACTTCCTTACCCAATACCCTCTGGGCATTGGTGAACATTTACCTTAGTCAAAATCAATTCTCCCCACCGCACAATCATACACACTCTAATTTAACATTGCAGCTGTATATTCATTTCTTCATTTGAGAAGTATAAATATTTTAGGATAAATATAATTTATTTATTTTTCCCTAAAAAAAATAATTTTTTTCTTTTAATGAAACAATAATAATTTCAACCATTAGTAAAAATATTAAACTCAATCCATGTGAGCTTAGCTCAGTTGATAGGGACATTGCATAATTTATGCAGGGGTTGAGGTTTGAACCCAGACACTCCACTTCTCCACATTTAATTGTTTGAGTTCTAGCCACTAGGCTACCAGACAAAAAAAAAATATTAAACTCAACCAAAACAAAATTGGTTCATCATAAGTTAATGACACGTCTCGAATAAGATTACCTCAAATCAAGTGAACTATATAAATATTATTTTGGTAATAATATTTATATTTTAATTATGTGTACATATCATAAAAAATAAAAAAAACAAATCACTCCCTCTTACAAATTTGAAAAAGATCGATTACCTTAACTTTTTATCCTATAATAATTTCATAAATATATGATATTGATTGTTTATATCATTTTTAGATTGAAACATGTTATCTCGTTGTTAATGATCCATTCGATTGCTTAAAAATGAATTTTTGATGTAAAGATAACATGAACTTCCATGGATTTAGTTCCTAGAATGTGTGCAATTCACTCTAAAAGATAACAAAGTAAGTAATCATAAACATTGGACCATACTCCAAAACTCATTCACTTCCCACCCAAACACTACTATCCTCCATAACCATATTCCCAATCTGCATTACAACGACACTCTACCACCATAAGCATCATGAATTAACAACTTAAAATCGCCCACTCCTCCATCTCTTACCAGTCATCTTCTTTATCTCAAACATTAGAAATCGTCTTCAACTGCTTTCAATCATCTTACTAATATTTCCCGTAATAATTTGCACTCGTCAATATGGCCAATATCTTGTTCTTCCCTTTGCACATGAGCAGGCAGGTTTACTGGAATTTTTTTATTGTCGGGAACTTTTGTTATTATTAATTAACTTCAAAGTTGTTGTAGACCTTAATTTCCTAGTTTTTTTACGTGTACATAAAAGTTACATCTCCAATATATGGAGCAGGGAGCCACAAACGTAAGAATCGATGAACAAAATGTCACTCTCAACTAAAAGCAGTGTCTTTAAAACAACTCGAATTCCACATGCTGTCCTACATTACACTCTAAATACTTTGCACCCTTGCCTTGTGATGCCATGTCTAAAACTCCAAAATCACAAAACTCTGGAAGTTCTGGTGGGATAGCGCAACGAATTAAGGCCCAGTTTAGGCCCTCGAAGAAGGGATGTTGTTTAATCTCGGCGGCCCCTTTCTGTGAACCCAAACGGTTTTCAGGCTCTTTAACTAACAACCCTCTGATCAGATCTCTAGCTTCGAAACTGACAAATGGGTCATCAGGGAATCCAAGACTTTGCAACACCACGTTTGCTAATGTTTCTTCGTTGTTAGAACCTTTAAAGGGTGTTCTTCCATATAAAAGCTCATAAAGAAAAACACCAAATGTCCACCAGTCAACTGCAGCACCATGTCCCTCTTCTTTGATGATCTCAGGCGCCAAGTATTCATGTGTACCAACAAATGAGTTTGACCTTGCATCAGTGGGCTCGGCCACAAGTTGCGGAAGTGATCTGATCTGGGTAAGAGGGTCGACTTTTAATTTTCTTGCTTTTGCAGCAGCAGGTAGGAATCTGGGACTGAAGCATGAAACTTTACAAGATGGTTGAATGCACAATGGCTCAATGCAACTTGATTGTGCACCAAGACCAGAAACTTTTGCAGGGTCAATATTAGAAGATGACTTCAGAAGTGTTGGGCTAACAGCACACCTCAATGACAGATCAAAATCAGTGAGCATAATGTGGCCGTCTTCTCGAACAAGAATGTTTTCGGGTTTCAAATCACGGTAAACAACTCCAAGCATGTGCAAATACTCCAAAGCAAGGAGGACTTCAGCAACATAAAACCTGCATGATAAATGTATGGAAGTTTCAGACACAGCAAATTGATTCCCCCTATAAACTGTGCAAGAAATAATTACAAAAATTAATCCATAATTGAAACAATGCATCCTTTGTCAATGCTAGAAGAAGCGCAGCCAATAGCAGAGGTCAGCATAAACATTGTAGACCAGTAACCAGAGTAACTGATAGAGTTTGTTATCTAACCATTCTAACTCTAAAATTTAAAGAAGGAACACAGTTACTATCTCAACAATGAATGAATAACCCGTAAGTAACCATGAAGAACAATCAAAGTGAAACTAACTGCTGACTTTATTTAGATTCTTCAGGTGGAACAAATTGCAACAGTGGAAAAGTATTAATACTCAATGTAGCAGCCTATGATTCACAGAACCATATCAATATAGTTAAGCAATAAAGCACATATTATACAGAAACACGGGGGAAAAAAACATGCCAAAAACCACTTGAATGCACTGGATAAAATAGATATACGTGATACAGGATGAGAATGAGCACGGGCATACTAAGCATGAACAATTACATGAATCAATATATTTGTGTGTACTGTGTATCAGGAAATAGTTAAGCCACCATATCTTTTGTTGAACACAAATTTAACAGGAAGGATGTTGCATATTATTTTTGAGCTTAAAGAAAATAGAATGCTAATATATTACTGAACACTTAATAGTTTCCTACCTTGCAGCTAGCTCTGAAAAACATCTACCAAGCTGCTTCTGCCGTAGAACATGAAGATCTCCACCTGGACAATACTCCATGACCAAACATGAAAGATTATCTGATGTAAATTGCACATACAATGTAGGAAGAAACGGATGGTCCAGCATCCTTAATATTTCTCTTTCAGTTTGAGCCCTAGGCATCTTCTTCCTTCGTGCCAAAAATTCGATGTCCATGACCTTAATAGCAAACAAACAACTTGTGCCAATTAGTTCGGCAAGATATACAGTCCCAATGTCTCCACAACCAAGTTTCTTCAAAAGATTGAAATGTCTCAAACCCAAAACTCCATGCTGCATTTGAGCATGTCGAATGGCTTCCCACCTAACATCCTTTGACATGTGAGGCCTACTGCCGCAACTTGAGCCACTCATGTTGCTCTCATCACTGGTACTGGTACTACTACTGTACTCACCTTGACTACTCTTTGAGCTTTGTGAGAACTCAAGTTGCTCTTTCAACTTGGTGTTCTTCTGAATCTTCTCCACCTTTGCAACTGCTTTGCTTATATTACCATTATTTGATGCCGAATAAGGTTTATTTGAACCAGAGTGCACGTTAATAAAGTTCACTCCATTTCCAGGACTAGTAGAGTCCAAGGCCATTACCTCTTGGTTTTTTTCTTCCCTTGTATCTTCTAAAGCGCACCTACATCTTTCACAAACCAGCTGAGCTATGCCAGGAACAGACTTGCTAACTTCATTTGCTGTAGGATCACATGATGCAGAACCCGAATCCTCCTTCACTTTCTTCTTACTCGGAATTTTGTTCTTAATGACCATTTTAATTGTGCGAGGGGTATGGTGTGGTTGTTTGTTAACCCTGCTGCCATTAATAGAAGTAGATGAAGAAGATGCTGTCTGCAACCTACCTTTCCGTCCAGAATTTGACACAGCCACTTTATTGCCTAACTTTTTAGGTGAAGAAGCATTAACAGGCAACTCTAATTTGCTTTCAGCTGTATTAGAAAGAGATGAAGAAGATGCAGGGGTTTGCTTCTCTGGTTGAACAGGTACCAAACGCTGTGATTGAGACCCAACTCTACTTGATGAACATGCTGAATCACTTTGCGACGATAAAGTCCTGGAATCAAGTTGATTAGTTGCAACAGCAATTTCCCAAGCAGAATTAATGGCTTGACTCGATGATGTGATTTGGGTAGTTTGATGAGATTGAGATGTTTTATTGAACGAGAGTGACTGGCTTTTTTCTAGCACTAGAGATATTTCCATTCTACGCCCTTTACTCTCAGCAATGTGAGGCCCAGAATGACTGGCTTCATCTACCACCGTACCGTACAATGTCTGTATCCTCCCAACCTCTGATATTCTTGGAGAAGCTATTGACTTCGATAGCCGTTTCATGGAAGCCACTTCCGATGCCTTAGATATACAAAGGTCTCTTAGTGCCTGCTTCAAATTAACAGCCTCAGAAGTTCCAACTTGTGGAGACCGCGGAACACCCATTGTCATCGGCTTTTTTAAGGTGTTTTTCAGCTTATGACTTGTACCATCTTGTGAAATGCCCAAATCCCTTGAAGAAGATTTAAGAGCAATTGATTCAAACAGCTTGTTAATTTCATCATCTATTTTATCCTTGTATCCCATGTTCAGCGCCAAAGGCTTCTTATTTTTTTTCTCAGACATTTTGTTCTGAGACTTGGACTGGCAAATCTCTATAGCGCCTTTCCCTATACTTCGGTCCTCCCTTACTTCAACTATTTCACAAGTGCCAGAGAATGAACCCATTATAAGAAAAATTATGGGCTAACTCAACTTATTCAAAGTAGAGAATAACACAAACACGCCTACTCTCAAGGCCCAACTCACTAATTTTACTACATAGAGGATATGTGTGTCATCATAAAATCAAGACACAAGGAAGACGAACATGAAATCCAACTTCCACAATGAATCCAAACCATTCTTTTGAGGTTATATTCACTCTTTTACTTGCTACATGACACTTCAAAACCTGATACAATTATCAACATTTGAAAACATCAGCAAAACCAAAGCATGAAATGAAAATTGTAATAATTTTTTGTTCAAAAAGCAAAATATATTAATAGGCTCGAGATCAAGCACAATACATGCAAGAAAAGAGCAAAAGATACATCTAACTTGCAAGGTACATACATGCTCCAATACATACAAATAAATATGTCCATTATGATCACCACATGCTGACGGGCTCTAAGAACTACAAACAACTGCTTTCATTAAAGAAAACAGCTAACACCAAAACAAAATAGTTGACAGATAATGTGTGACAATTTTCTGTTGTCCGTCACTATCCAACTGTTTTTTGAAACGGCAAGTATTAGTAATTGTTGGTATTATAGTGGGAGTGGGGATCAAACCCTCAAACTCCTTATCACTCCACTCCTTAACTTCCCCGCCCCAACCACCAAGACAACCTTAAATTTTATATGTCACTGTCCAATTAATTCTGAAATCTTAGCTTAATTTGAAGATTATACCCAAAAAAAAAAAAAAAATTAAAAATACCCCTCTAGAAAAACACACTAAATCAAATTTAATCTAAACAGATCAGGAGAAATATGGAGAAAAATAAAGCTTTACAAAAAACATATCTGTAGACACAAATAGAAACAGAATTAAAAAACCAATTTTTAATATCCTATCCAAAATGAAGAATCCAACAACAACTACTACTCATTTTTCAACACAAATCAAACCGCAAAAGCAAAAGGGTCGAAATAAATAAATCCAAGTTCAAAATTGCATAGGGAGTAGAGCGTATAGTATAAGCAAAAACTATTAATCAGGAACAGAATCAATACCAGAAAGTGGAAGAAAACGTTGAAGATGGTGTTTGAACTGAACGAATATGTTGAAACGGGAAATAGAGAGAAACCCTAATCGCGCATTGAAGACATGGAAGGAAGAAGCTCGTCTCGTAGGAAGTGTTTTTCTGTTCCGTTTTCAGCAATGGCCATGATGCCACTGATAATTGTTTTGTTTCTTGCAAACGGGTGGGTCCCATTAATGTCACACATTTAAATCAAATGAAATATACCTATAGATATAGATAGATAGATACAATTGGAATGGAATTTATGTATTGTCAAATTCTGTGATGCATAAGTGTATCTTTGATTTTTAGTCATTTTGATAATGATGGTTTGGCGTGCATGTTTAGGAATTAGGCTAAGACATATACATGATCTTTATGTATTTGTTAATCGGATTAAAAAGTGTCACCTACTTTAATTATTAATTTAAAAATAAAGGCAATCTGAGATTTGTCTTTGCTTGATGGAGATATAAGATAAGATGTAGTTAAGTTAAATAAACTCATATTATCCATTCTAATGCAGCCATTGCTATCGTAATTCATACATACGTGATTTGTTAAGCTCGCTCTTGATTGATAAAGTTGTTACTTTCGAAAAAAGTTATAAAGCATACCCATACTGTAACGCATTTGTTTACATAGCGGAAAGAGGTCGTCATTTTGTTCTTGTCTTCTAATATGGTTGGATTCGGTTGCTCTTGGCAGAAAATAATGCAAACCGATTAATTAAATTTGTAAGCATATGTGTCTGAAATCATTGCCGTCTATTTGTAATGGCGGTTTCTGCAGTAACATGTTTTAAAAGATCACACCGAATTGTTAGTTCAGTAAGTTTTTTTTTAAGGATGTTGGTTCAATAAGTTGAATTAAAAACAAATTGGATGCTATGTAGGGAGTACTGATTTTTAATAACAAATTCAAGGGAAATGATATTTGTACAACCATTTTTTGACAACTTTTGAAACAACTCTCTCTCTTATATTCACATGTGTTTTTATTTTCTTTATTCTTTTTTCCTCTCTCCATTGTTTTTGTCCAATCACAAGAGGAGAAAAGAGGTTATCACCAAAGTTGTCTAATATAAGTTGTACAAATATCATTCCTTATTTGCTAATGCAATCTACATTCACCGTGAAGAGATGCTTCACAACGATGGTTCGGCCATCACCCTACAAGCGTGAATCCAACATATTCGCGTCTAGCGTGTGTTTGTTATACTGGCTAACCTGACGCTGTCGTGCGTTTTTGGGAAAGCTTGTATTCTTAGCTTCATAAAATGATGGTTAAAAAGGCATTGGGATGCGACAATGTTAATTTCAACGCTAAATCAAACAATGGCTAAGGGTCTATGAATAAAGCATGGCGCCTTTAAAACATAGTAAACACTCTAATTTTGACAAATCATAATTCTTCTCAAAAATTATTGAAACCTAATAAATTTAAATGTTCGAGTGTATTTGCAGGTACATCTTTCAGGATATGGATTTTCTCGTGTGAAGTTTTCACTTAAGGAGGTCCAGTGCACATCCACAACATTTATTTCTTTTAATGATTATAACTGCCTTGATTACAAGGAAAACATGAGGTTGAGATTTCACTGGACAAAAACTGGACTTGAGAGGATCTCTTCCCATCTTTCCATACTAGTGAAGGATCTGCTCCAACCAACATGGACCACCACAACAGTTGTTTTGCATCACGTTTGGCTGACTCGCCTATTCTACAACAAGAACAATATACGTGTGTATCTATATATATTTAGAATCTCTCTCTTCTCTCCATTCTAAACCTAGTCACCATTTTTTTTTCTTTTTCAATACCAAAGAAGGGTGTTTTAGAGTCAATTTTGATCCAAAAACACCCCTTCAAATTATTTTTCCTTTTTTTAGTTAAATAAGTGATTTTCACGTATTTTCAATTTTTTCAAATGTTTTATGATTTTGTCATCTTTGCACGACTCTGTTTGTTTTGATTTCTCATCTTTGTGCGGCATGTTTTTTATTTTTCATCTTAGTGCGATGTTTATTTTTCGTCGTCAACGTTGTAGATCCGGAGACATGAGTATTTTGAAGACTTGAATGTAGTCATATTTGTAGACATAGATACTCTGTTGTTTTATGCTATTAAGATGGATGTTTGTGAGGTTGTATGCAGATTCATCATTTTTGTTTTTAACGACTTTTAATTTGTATTGTATCGATGTACTCTATCAATTAAATAAACGAATATCTTTTAAAATAAAAAAATTGGAATGAAACTTCTTTATATATTATATATCTCATATATTTTCGTAATTATAAACACAAAAAACCTCATCAAGTGTAAAACGAAAAGAAGGACTTTTCAACAGGGTTATGAGTTGTATGATGATGGGTTAAGCCTGGAAGAGGGAGGCGAGTTTTGTGGGATAAAGTTGGAGTTGGCTTGTGATGAGCAAAACCGCAAGTGTACGGTTTTACCGAAGTAGTAAAAATAGAGTATCGTTCCGACAGGGAGTTATGAATTTAATTAACTTTTAACAATGATTAAAATGAAAGTTTTAAGAGTAAAAAGGTTTAGTTTTTGTTTTGAAATAAAATAAAATAAAATAAATAATAAAAAGGTGCCTTGGGATTATTGGTTCATCATAACAACGAATCCTTCACAAAC
>Ga0315913_1007495_pt1 | contig 13085 bp, 10 predicted proteins | sample MpolsnodulesMG_FD_207736 | JGI IMG/M metagenome (GOLD analysis project Ga0315913, IMG submission 207736) | Medicago polymorpha root nodule microbial communities from Los Angeles, California, United States - small nodules | ecosystem: Host-associated > Plants > Roots > Nodule | place: USA... | reverse complement strand
AATGTGCCTTCGGTATGTACATACCGGAGGTGCAAAATGAGAAAAGTTAAAATGAACTACCGGTGTTTATCTACCGGAAGTCTTATAAAGGTTATTTTAGTATTTTTAGGGGGCTTAAAGAGATATTGAGGGGGCCTAAAAAGCAATCCTCCTTGTGTATTAGCCTATTAGATTGGGCTTGGCCCAATTCAATTTAAATCTATGCTATATAGACACCCAAAAAAAGGAAGGAAATTGCTCTATAGATCTCCCAAGTAGCTCAATTCTTGGAAAAATGCTAATAGGAAGATAGCTTCCGTTGAAAAAAGTCAATCAAAACATGAGGGGCTCATAGATCAATTTTCAAAAATGAATGTATTTAAAGATTTACATAATTTGGTTGAAGTACTAGAAATTTTGAGTAGAGATAAAAATTAAAATGATTAAAAGCAAACTTCGATGTATCGATGCTTTGGTGAATTAAAACAGAGTGGGCTCTTATATTTATCCAAAAAAAAAATACGCTGCTTATATTATTATATGTTTTTTTTGTGATCCAATTATTTGTTTTTTAAAGAAAGTTATATTTTTTTTTTTTTTGAAAAAACTAAAATGGATTAAAATACTGAAAGCTTGGAGATTTCAGCGCAATGGGTGCCAAAACCCCAGCTGAGAGAGTCAATTACATGAATGTGGAAACAGTCAAAACAGGAACAGAAAACTACCCTGTTACATAAATATACCCAAACAAGGTAAAGGGTTCAACCACCATAAATGGTAGGAGAAAACAAGTTATATTATTATTTTTAGCCAAATTCAAAAGAATGTATCCTAGACTTTTGACCCGTGCGATACACGGATCTTGTCGATTATAATAGAAACCAATGAATAATCTTTAACCCGTAAGATAGTGGATCGATCAATAAACGCAATTTAGATTATTAGAGATATAATATTACAATCAAATTTATCTTACTATGTCCTTCAATGACACTTGAATCTTATCAAATTTTACATTTTAGTTTTGAAAAACTAATCAATTAAAGACTGTTATTTTATTTTATCATAATATATTGTTGGGGCATTATCTTCTCATTCTTTTAAAAAAAATTATAAAGAAAAAAGATAAAAAGAATACAATATTATATTGTCGCACGGGTCAATTTTATTTATTACTTATATGGTTAAATATCAAAAATTGACTTGTAATAATTGTTTTAAATTTTTACTAACATGAAAAACAAAGTCACTTCAATTAATAGAATTTCTAAATTACACGTACAGCTCTAAAAAGAATAATTACACTTTGATATTTACTAAAAGTAATAATATGTTTTTCCAACCAATTACATATCATATCTGCATATATCATAGATTTAATAATAGAAAAGATCTTATACAATGTATTAATTATTTTGAAGATGTGTGCTTGGTTGAAGAGTTGTGTATTATCCAAGGGGTATAGCAATAGATGTAATTTAACGCAGTTCGTAGTTCCTAACAAAATTTTTTGAATTTCAAATTGAAAAAGTGTTGTAAGGAAATACATAATTAGGGTTAGCACTTAGCAATTAATGCGGATAATTTGGAGGAAATTTTCTAGGTTCAGTTGTTGCAAACCTAATAAGATTAAAGAGTAAGGGATTTCAAATTGAAGAAGTGTCGGAAGGAACAACATAATTAGGGTTAGCACTTAGCAATTAATGTGAATCATTTGGAGAGAATTTTCTAGGTTCAGTTGTTGCAAACCTACTAAGATTAAAGAGGAAGGGATATATGATTCTTCTAATGTCTGTGTAATTTACCACGATTTAGTTTTTTTTTTTGTTTTTAGAGAAACACGGTTTAGTATTTGCTATATATAGCAAAGTTTGCATGGAAAATAGGGTAGCCGAGTTTTCATGAAAATTAGGGTATTCTGTTTGTAAACGTATTAAATAAGTGTACAACAACTTGTCAAAAAAAAAAGCCTACAAAAACAATAGATATATACAAACGATGACACAGCAGGATAGGAATGAATAACTAATTAGTGAGGAGAAATATTAGGGATTGCTACATTTTAGAGGGAATTTATAAGGTTAAATTGTTGCGCTGCATCCTTATTTATTAATTTTGTTAGGTCTGCAGCAACTTAATCTAATAATTTCCCTCTAAAATGCTGCATTAGGTTAGCAGCAATTTAACCTAACAAATTCCATCTAAGATGCAGTGCACCAATTTAACCTAACAAATTCCCACTAAAAGGAAGTAATCCCCAATATTTCTCCTCACTCATGAGTTTTTCATTCATATCACGTTGTGTCATCGTTTGTATATATCTATTGTTTCTGTAGACATTTTTTTTACAAGTTGTTGTACACTTATTTAATACGTTTACAAAAAGAATACCTTAATTTCCATGCAAACTCGGCTACCCTAATTTCTATTCAAACTCTACTATATATAGCAAACCCTAAACCGTGTTTCTCTAAAAAAAACGTAAACCGTGATAAATTACACAGACTACAGAAGAATCATATATTAGCAAACCCTAAACCGTGTTTCTCTCAAAAAAAAACCTAAACCGTGGTAAATTACACAGACAGCATAAGAATCATATATTTTGATTTTTGCAAATGGAAGGACGTGACCTTACAACCTTCCTCTCATACCACTGCTTAACTGGTATTCTAATTTGACATGCATTTTAACGATATGCATATTTTTTTTTAGAATTGGAATATCCTTTTTGCGTTTTTTGTTTTTGGTTTGAGATGTTTACACCAATTTTGGTAGTCTTCCTATTTAGTTTTGTCGCAATTTCTTGATCTATTACTTTTTTGCGTGTTTTATTCATGTTGTATTATTTTTTATTATTACTTCCATAAAAAAATTATTATTATTTTATCTTGACTTCTTTTTCTCCAACACTCTTCAACCATTTTATTTATTAGGGTTTTCTCCTACTTTGTAATATTCATCTTTCACTACTTTTCTCTATCTTAGTATAATTTTTCTTTTGTTTATTTTATTTTTTTATCTCATTATTCTTTATTTTTTGCGAGTATAGGTACTTCCTGTTCCAGACTGTGGTAAATTTTATTAGCAAGTACCATGCATACAGAACTTTGGTCATCTTTAATCATATGTCTAACCCGGGCAACGTCGGGTAAATAAACTAGTTTTGTTAAGTTTGCAACAACTTAACCTAATTTTTTTTTCTCCACTGATCCCTTATTAGGTTTGCAACAACTCTATCCTAAAATTTTGGCTCTGAATTTTCATCATATATGTTTTTCATTTCTCTCTAATAACCCTGAATATTTTTCAAAGCAAAAATTTAATAGATATTTTAATCCTTATCCTTACTATTTATTAATTTTATTATGTCTGCAACAACTTAACCTATTGTTTCTGTGGATTTTTTTTTGACAAGTTGTTATACACTTATTTAATACGTTTACAAATAGAGTACCCTATTTATTAATTTTGTTAAGTCTGCAGCAACTTAACCTAATTTTTTCCCTCTAAATTTGCATCATATATGTTTTTCATTTCCCTCTCCAATAACTGTGAATATTTTTCAAAGCAAAAATTTAATAGATATCATAATCCTTATTCTTATTATTTATTAATTTTATTAGGTCTGCAGCAATTTAACCTATTGTTTCTGTGGATTTTTTTTTTTGACAAGTTGTTGTACACTTGCTTAATACGTTTACAAATAGAATACCATAATTTCCATGTAAACTCGGCTACCCTAAATAATTTGTTAGGAACCATGAACTGTATTAATTTTTGAAGTTTAACTATAAAAGTAATAAAGAAAATTGAACCGTGCAACAGTATAATTTTTTATTCTTTTATTTTTTTTCTTTATAATTTTTTTTATCATTTGATTGTAATATTATATCTCTAATAATCTAATTTGTGTTTATTGATCGACCTATGATCTTAAGGGTTAAAGATTATTTATTGGTCTCTATTATAGTCGATGCATGGGTCAGAAGTCTAGTTTTAGATAGAATTTGTTAGGTTAAATTGATGTTAACCTAATGCAGCATTTTAGAGGAAAACTATTAGGTTAAGTTGTTGCAGACCTAATAAAATTAAGGCCTAAACTAGATTACGGGTTTATTGTAAAGGGATTGACATACGAATCATAAAATGCAATATATAACTGATAACGGTGAAAAAAAATAACACGTGATAATCCATAGTAGACAAAATAAAACACTTCATAAAATGTATGAAATCTGAAAATATTATAAAAGAAAATCTGGTAATCCTATCAATAGTTCGGTAAAAGAAATATGAAATTTTTAGTACATTGGCATGTAGTTTTATCATACATTGCGAAATACTTCCTAATATACGATGTTAGACATTACATTGGTATCTTCACCATCTTCATCAGGGATCAATATCTTTACACCTTCTTTGGATGTAACTCTTGAAACAACAACATACAACTGCCTGTGAAAAAATACAGGTGTTGATAGATATACACCAACATGTTTAAGTGACTGCCCTTGACTTTTGTTAATTGTCATTGCAAATGATACAGTCAAAGGAAATTGTCTTCGTCAGGTTAAATTATTGCTAACCTAATAAAGCAAATGGGAGGAAAAATATTAGGTTAAGTTGCTGCAGATCTAACAAAATTAATAAATAGGGATAAGTGTAGAAAATATTGTAAAAAAAAAAAGGCAAGAGGATATGAATGAAATTGGTGCGATGCATTTTTTTATATGGAATTTGTTAGGTTAAATTACTGTTAACCTAATACGGCAAATGAGCGGCAAAATATTAGGTTAAATTGCTACAGACTTAACAAAATTAATAAATAAGAATATGGTTTTTTCATATTGTTAAGGATATCAAATCATATTATGTTTATTTGTTTAATGTCACTTTGAATAAAATATCTGTTACATGATTTCAACAAAATACATTGTCTGACATCATTTGTTAAAAAAAATTGCCTCACATCATTATTGTTATATTATTATTAAGAAAATAAAAATAAAAATTAAGATATTGGTTTCTAAATATATTTGTTTGACATTTAATAAAATATATGATATTCAAGTAAAAAAAATGATATTATAATTGTCTGACAATATTATTATATTATAATTATTAGAATAAAAATAAAAATTAGTTTGTTTCATGAATCCATTAATTTCATAATTTCATATTATGTACAGGTCTCTATACCAGTTTCATAAAAAACATCGTTTATAATTTTTAAATATTAACGTAAGAAAAAAAAGCGGAAAGACAAGTACGCGAATGCCCTTCTTTTTGCTAGTATCTATAATACTTTTTTTTGAAGGAATATCTATAATATTATTTCCCTAAAAAAACTATAATATTATTAACACCAAAAATGATCTATTATATTATGAGCTTTCATTTTTTTTTTTTTTATGGGTATTATTAGCGTTGACTTCCAAGTGGTGGTAAGGTGACTTACTGACTTTCTTTTGCATGGTGTGTGGGATGACACGTTTGTTCAACAGTTGATACATAAAGGTTCCTCATCCATTTTTCTGTTATTTCTCATTCATTCATTTTAGATTTCATCTTTGCCATACTCTGTGCTGCCTGTCAACCTTCCCTTGGAAGGTTTTATTCTCACTTTGTTTGTTCAACTTTCTCAAGTAATCTCTCTCTCTCTAAATATATATTTTACTTAGTGCTTCTTTTTCCGTTGGTACACAAAGTACCTTCTTTTCAGTTTCTCTCTTCCATTTGAGACTTAATATGTGACATAATTTTGTGTTGCACTGTTGCCTTAATTTTACTTTCAATGAAACCATCAATTTTGTAAAATATGTAATGCGTGTTATTTCCTAAAAATACTAGTCAACTTTAGAGACTAAAATTTTTTTTTTTTTAAGGTATTCTTAATTTCATTTCATTTTAAAATGTTATTTGTTCTATGATAAATTGTCTAAATATCATGCAAATTTGGCTGAATTCCTCAATATCATTGTTTTCGTTTTCAGCATCTATTGCTCCAAATTTGGCCGAATTCCTCAACTCATTTTTGCTTGAAAAAATTGCATGTTTATATGATTGTCCATCATTTCTAACTTTAGGAACACTAGAGACAAACCAATATATTGTACTTGTTCTTGATTTGGTTTTCAGGGTACATCAAATTATTTTGGCAGCTGGGTTAGTTATTAACCTGTTATAGATCCATTATCAAGGAAATAACCAGTTAGACTTTCTCACACATAATTCATGCTTAAATACTTAAGTTGGTTGTTGCATGTAGTAGAAAGTTTTTGAGCACATACCCATTTAATTTGAAATATATATTGCATGTCCATGTTGTATTCTACTTGCTCAATAACAAAAAGTATTCTACTTAACCGAAGAATACATAACCCTATAGTACTTCAGTGAGCCTCTCATTATTGTGCATCACACTCATCTCAAATCTTTATTTTTATAGGTTGGCTTCAAGTAATTTCACAGGCTATATATTTTGCTTAATCAAAGTAAAGTATATTCTCCAAATCTAAAGTACTGCCGCTGCAAATTTGCTCTTACAGTTGACTGGCTTAATCAAATTCGATGTCTTCTTCATCATCATCATCATCATCATCAACCTTCAATTTGAATTCTCATCACTGGATCCATGACGTGTTCATAAATTTCAGAGGCGAGGACACGCGCAAGAGTTTGGTTTCTCATCTGTATGCCGCTCTATCAAATGCAGGAATCAACACTTTTCTTGACGATGAAAAGCTTAAAAAGGGATGGGAAGTAGAACAACAACTATTGCAAGCAATTCAAGGCTCTCAAATATGTTTAGTCGTTTTCTCAGAACACTACACTCAATCTAGTTGGTGTCTTGTTGAACTGGTGAAAATCATGGAATACCGCAGATCTAACAATCGCCAAGTGGTTATACCCATTTTTTATCATGTTGACCCATCTGTCGTTCGTCGTCAGGTTGGTGATTTTGGAAAAGCTTTGGAAGCTATTACCAAAAGAATTCACCCACCAAAAGAGAGGAAAGAACTGTTGCGGACATGGAAGCGTGCTCTCACTCAAGCTGCAAATATTTCCGGATGGGATTCCAGCACTTTCAGGTATAAAATCAAGATACAACCATTAATTTGTAGTTAATTTCTATCCATTTTGCTCTATGAACCAATGAAGCACCGACACAAACACTGACAAGTGACACCAATAATAATTTGAGAAAATGAATGAATTAAGTGTAATCATATCTGTCGATGTGGTGTCCAACACCAACAAGTATCGGATATTGGACACATTTTCGATCAGGGCCGTTCTTTGGGGAGTGCAAAGAGTTCAACCGAGCTGAGCCTCCTAAAGCGATGGGCCTCAAGCAAAAAATTATTGCTCAATATCCCCACCCCCACTCAAAAAAGAAAAATAAACATGTTTTATGTTTCAATTTCTAAGTAAAAAATCATGTTCCATGTTTCTATTTCTAAGTTAAAAAACATGTATTTAGTAAAAATAATTGCTAATTTTGTTGTCGGTGGGTAATAATCATTATACGAGTGTTCTTTTCAATTTAAATAGAAGATTAATCATTTAAAAAATTGTGCGATCAAGGTGTTGTCATGGAGGTGGTTGTTGGAGAGATTTAAGGTTTCGGCACAATTATTTTACGAATGGGAGTGGAGTCCCCGTGATTGCTTACTGAGATAATAGGTGGCGGTTTTAGGGGGCAGTTTTTTGGGGTTGTAGTCTTCGGTTTTTGCTGTTCCGTTCCCAGCCAGCTGCTATTGTTTGTTTTCCGTTGCTGTCGGTTCTGCTGTGCAGCTGGTGTGTGGTAGCAGTGCTGTCCTTCGTGTGAGAATTGATGATGAAGCAGGGGTATTCTATGGGTGTTGGCTGTCCTTGGTTTTGTTATAGCTGGGTGTGGCGCAGCTTTAGCATGGTGTATACCTAGGCTTCATTTTTGATTGTCTCCTTTTTGGTTGTTCTTTGAGGGAACTTTTCAGTTTGTTGGTATTTGCTCTAGGTGGTGCTGGTTCAGCGTAGCAGCTGGGTTTGCTGCATCTGTGCAGCGGCTGCGGGTTTATCTTTTCGGATCAGTGGTTTTGTTCCGTGTTATAGGGGTGGTTTTTAAGGGGTTTTTGTTCGAGTCAGTGTTTTTACGGCAACCGATTTCCTCTTGTATTTATGTTTTTTCCACCCGAGCTTGTTAGTGCGTCTTGCACGGGCTTGTTGGTTAATAATATTTGGTCATTTCAAAAAAAAAATTAAAAAAATTGTGCATTTTTTTATCAGGGGCCTATTTTTACTATGAGAGCCGAGCCTCCAGTTTCATAGGGACGGCCCTGTTTTCGATCAAAAGTGTCGGTTGTAGAGAGTTAACTATAAAAATAGGATAAGTAGTCCATAAATTATTATTAATCCATCGAGTTAGTCCCTCAGTTGGCTTAAAAATTGGAGAGGTCATTATAATTCAAGGATTAACTTGATGGTATATAAATAGCTTATAAACTATTTATTATATTTCTAAAGTTCATAGACTAACTTGGATAAAATAATAGTTCAGGGACCAAATTGATATTTATTCATAATCAGACATTTGATCATTTCTTCTGGTGGTTTCTTGCTTCATATTATTATTTTTAAGCTTTTTCATTCGATCTATTTTATGATCATTATTATTGAATTGAACTTGAAGGAGTGAAAATGAACTGGTGAATAAAATTGTTAAGGAAGTTCTGAAAAAGCTGGAAAGCAACACATTCTTGCTTACTCCTGAAAACCCAGTTGGACTACAGTCCCGTGTGGACAAGGTGATTTTGTCAATTGAAAATCAATCAAGCAAAGTTTCCATCGTAGGGATCTGGGGAATGGGAGGGTTGGGTAAAACTACCATAGCCAAAGGCATCTACAATAAAATTCATCGCAAATTTGAGCATAGAAGTTTCATTGAGAATATTAGACAAACATGCGAATCAGATGAAGGGTGTATCCGCTTACAACAACAACTTCTTTCTGATCTCTTCAAAACAAAGGAGAAGATTCACAATATTACACCAGGGACAACTACAATCAACAAAAGACTCTCTGCAAAAAAGGTTCTCATTGTACTTGATGATGTGACCAAAGTTCAGCAGGTAAAAGCCCTATGTGGAAATTATAAATGTTTAGGTTTGGGAAGTGTACTAATTGTTACAACCAGAGATGCACACGTGCTTAAGTCACTTGAAGTTGATTGTGTTTGTACAACGAAAGAAATGGACGAAGATGAGTCCCTTGAGCTTTTCAGTTGGCATGCTTTTAAAAATGCGACTCCAATAGCTAACTTCAATGAACTCTCAAAAAATGTAGTTACATACTGCAGAGGGTTGCCCCTGGCTCTTGAAATTCTCGGATCTTACTTATTTAAAAGGTCAAAAGAAGAATGGAAAAGTGTGCTATCAAAATTAGAAAAAATTCCCCATGAAGATGTGCAAGAGAAATTGAGAATAAGCTACGATGGTTTGACAGATGACACGAAAAAGGCTATATTTCTTGATGTATGTTGTTTCTTTATCGGCAAGGACAGAGACTATGTTACCGAGATACTAAATGGCTGTGGACTTTATGCTGGTATAGGAATACCTGTCCTCATAGAGAGGAGCCTTCTAAAAGTCGAAAAGAATAACAAGCTTGGAATTCATGATTTAATAAGAGACATGGGAAGAGAAATTGTTCGTGGAAGTTCAACAAAAGATCCAGGGGAGCGTAGTCGGTTGTGGTTTCACGAGGATGCACATAGTGTTTTGACAAAGAATACGGTAAGAACTGACTCTATACAATTGAAACTTTTGATTATCTTGCATAATCTTATCATGATCATAAAATTTGTTTTCCTTCTGATGTTTATTACAAGTGTACTTGGGCCGTGATGAATTCAATGTTTCGCAAAATTCTATATAGCTGGCCCTAGTTTTTTAGTGAGAGAGACTCCAACTTCTCTCTAAACTTTCTTTCTCCTTCGTTCATCGAGGAGGGGTGGTTTTAGGTCATTTTTTGACCTAGAATCACCCCTTTACGTTTTTAGCGATGTTTGTATCTGATGTACTCTATCGATGATTTGAATGAATGAATATCGTTTTGTTTTTGTCAAAAAAAAAAGTGTACTTGGGCCGCACCTCTTCTATTTTATTATCATTTTCTTTTTCTTTTTTTGGTCAGGTAGCCTAGTGGCTAGAATTCACCTTACAAGGTGAATAAAGTGGGGTGTCCGGGGTTCGAACCCCGGCCCCTGCATATAATAATGCATTGTCCTACCAATTGAGCTATGCTTACGGGACTTTTATTATCATTTTCTAACACGTAAACTGTTGAGATTTTGTTTAAGATTTGTTTCCTTTTCTGTTATGTAAATATCCCTATAGATTGGGATTTGATTGTAATTACAAGGCTAGTGAGGTTTCTCTTGAGCAATTTAAATCATTTCATTCAAGTCAAACCAAAAGCACTTTCCCTTCTTTTCTTAGCCTTTTTCCTTCACATGCAGGGAACACAAAAAGTTGAGGGATTGATTTTGAACTTGCAAAGAAAAGGAAGAGATAGCTTCAGTACCAATGTTTTCCAACAGATGCAGAACATGAGACTTTTGCAACTTGATTGTGTTGACCTCACTGGAGATTTTGGACATCTTTCCAAAGAACTCAGATGGGTCCATTGGCAACGATCTACCTTCAACTGTATACCCAATGACTTTTATCTGGGACATCTAGTTGTTTTAGAATTAAAATTTAGCAATGTTAAACAAGTTTGGAAGGAAACCAAGGTATGATAACATTTTATTTTAAAACTCAGGTTGATGACAATAGTATCTCTTGCTACCTTTTCATTTTGCATTTTCCTCTCTAACTTTTTTTTTTTAAATAATAATTTCTCACAGTTGTTGGACAAGCTAAAAATACTCAATCTCAGTCATTCCAAGTACTTGAAAAGCACCCCTGACTTTTCAAAATTACCGAATCTAGAAAAGCTCATTATGAAGGATTGTCCAAGTTTGTCCGAGGTACACCCGTCCATTGGAGTTCTCAAAAAGCTTCTTCTGATAAATTTGAAGGACTGTATAAGCCTTGGAAATCTCCCAAGGGAGATCTATCAGTTGATATCTGTGAAAACTCTCATCATTTTTGGTTGTTCAAAGATTGACAAATTGGAAGAAGATATAGTGCAAATGAAATCCTTGACAACTTTAGTTGCAGCAAATACTGGCGTCAAACAAGCACCCTTTTCCATCGCTAGATCAAAAAGCATTGTGTATATATCCCTATGCGGATATGAAGGGTTATCACGTGATGTTTTTCCTTCTCTCATTTGGTCTTGGATGTCACCAACAATGAACTCCTTGCCACATGATCCCCTCACATCCTTGGATGTAGAGAGTAATAATTTGGTTTTGGGTTATCAATCATCAATGCGCAGTAGTTTTTCAGAACATAGAAGTGTTAGGGTAGAATGCCAATCCGTGATTCAACTAATTCAAAAATTAACAAGTTTTCTTGATGGTCTATATGGTGCAAATCTTACTGAATCGGAACCATCACATGCATCACAAATCTTGGATATTTCCTTGAAATCTCTTTTGATTACAATGGGAAGTTGCAACATAGTCGTCGACGCTCTTGGCAAGAGCTTATCACAGGTTCCTCCTCCATCCTCTCACCTTTACTGATATGTATAATCATTTAAGAGAAATGGAATGCATTTCTATTTTTCATTTTTTTTCTTCTTTAGATGGTAAAAGTTTCTTGAAGACAGATTTATTCAAATATCTATCAGATAAACCATCATAAATGCTAGGATCCGGCATGTGACATAGAAGTTAAATCAATTTATTTTTCTTTAACTTTATACATGTTACTTTTATTTGTTTAATGTTCATATTTATTACATTTTTCTCTTCATTCTTTTAGCTTACTCATACACATAACATACGTTTAACTTGAAAAGGGTAGTTGAATAATTGTTGAAGCTATGCAGGTTTAGTCCTTTAGATATAGAAGGAGGAAAAGAAACAAAGGTTAAAATTATATTAGTGTTGAGGTGATAAATGTATTCGATCTTCTTAATATAAAATGCAAAGCCTTAAGGGATTCATTAGTTCATTATGTAGAAGCAGAATTAAGGGATTTTCCTTTTGAATTGGAGTGGCTCTGGTTGAATCATGGCCTGCATTTGTAGTGTTTGGTATTTGTTTTTACTGTGGCTACGTTTCTAGGTGGTGTTCATATTTGGCTGCATTTTTTCTCTCTTTCTAGATAGCATATGGTGCAGTTAAATAGGGATATACTGGCTCTTACGTATTTTCTTGTTTGTATTTGGAGCGGATCTTTGCTGTTGTTTTGCTTCAGATATTGTATTGTTCTGATTTTGACCAGTACACGTCTTGTGTTTGATTGAGAGTGTTTAATGCATTTTGCTTCTTTTTTTTCTCTTAAATGTTTTATAAATATTTTTTTTAGTAAAGTACTACTCTTGAACAAGAACTAGGTAAATAATACTTCTTTCCTCTATCTTGGTAGGAATTCGGAACAGTAGACCAAATGTTTCCGTAACATTACCCTTTAAGGATAACAACTAGAAAAAATGGAAGTGAAGTGCTTGTAGTAATAAGGACTATGTAACAATAACATGAGAATATAGGCAATTACGAGTTAAAAGACCTGTATGGTGTATGACATATCAGTTTTGAAGCTATTATCAAAGCATAAATCTGTTCTTATATTTAACTATTGATGGGTGTGTTACAAAACTATTGCCTGTTTTCCTTTAATCGGCTGCCTTGTATATATTTTTCTGTGTACTGCAGGTGCACTATTTTGACACTATAAATGGTACAAAATGACCATTTTCTTAGCATAATTACATAAATAACAAAGCATGTTCATGATATAGGGATTGACAACCAATGATTCTAGTGATTCTTTCCTTCACGGTGACAATTATCCTTCTTGGTTAGCCTATACAAGTGAAGGACCTTCAGTACGATTTGAAGTGCCCGAGGATTGTGATGGTTGCTTGAAGGGAATAACTTTATATGTTGTTTATTCATCCACGTCTGAAAACATGGAAACTGAAAGTCTGATTAGTGTTTTGATCAT
>Ga0315913_1007494_pt1 | contig 13085 bp, 4 predicted proteins | sample MpolsnodulesMG_FD_207736 | JGI IMG/M metagenome (GOLD analysis project Ga0315913, IMG submission 207736) | Medicago polymorpha root nodule microbial communities from Los Angeles, California, United States - small nodules | ecosystem: Host-associated > Plants > Roots > Nodule | place: USA... | reverse complement strand
TAAAATTCAATTAACTCTCGGCTTTTTCCTTGATAACTTGCAAAACAAGTTACAAAAAGTGCCATAAATCTTCATCAGAATTACTACTTCTTGGCACTTATCAACCACCACCACCTACATCTAAAACGGCCGGAAATTTGGATTGAGGGAGGCGGATCTGATTTTGGTTCTTGAGAGAAGGCAAAGGTTATGTTTTTAGAAGGTAAAAGTAAATCCCAATAGTTCACTTCACAACATGAAAGTGAATTAAATTGAATTGAATGAAGCAAAATGATTGAAAATAATAATAATTCAATTCATTGAACTTGGTTCATGAAGCAAATGAGCTGAACTTAAGTTGAAAATAAAATTCGTTAACTAAACGAGTTGAACTTGAATTATATAATTCGCTAACTAAACGAGTTGAACTTGAATTTTTTTTTACTAACTATTTGATGAATATTAGAATTAAGTCCTTGTTCAAAAAACAAAATTAGAATTGAGTCTATTGTTAGTGGACACTATGCCATTTAAAAAGTTTATGTAGACATTGTTGAATTGAATTTCTATACGTAGTATTAAGAGAAAAATGGCAATGACTAAATGGATTCAAATCCATCTTAAAAATGCAATAGCATTAATTTCTCTGATTTGAATTTCCATACGTAGTATTAGTAGAAAAAATGGCAATGACTAAATGGGTTAGAATCCATCTTAAAAATGCAATAACATTAATTTTTTTTATCACAATCCTTTTCAACTCAAGATACTAATTTTTTTTAGGGAACTCGAGATACTAATCTTTGCAGTTGCGTGCATGTATATTATTCTTTACAAAAATATATTTAACTATTTAAGTATTTAACCCTAATAAGTAGTGATTAGTATTTATAGCATAGGCATGTTAGTGAAATGGCACAATGGACGGCTGACAAAAGAAGTAGAGCACTAAAGTAAAGAAGGGTTAGGTGTAGAAAGCACATAGTTAGTTGACTTGACTAAGTGAAACGAAACGAAGCGAAGCCGTAATTATAGAAGCATAATGGTATATGCTGATGGAATATTTTGTTGTTACTAAACTCTCATGCGCTGTTATCTTCCTTTTCTTTTTCCTATAAATTCTTCTCACTCCCTTCATCAATTTTGTGCACACCCTATATTCCTCTTTCTTTATTATAATTTCTCATTACTATATACTTTGAGTACATTTTTTCACAGTTCTACGTCAAAAGTGTAAAATCTTCTTGCACTTCAAGGTTAGTTACTTCTTTTTTGTCTCTTTCGATCATTGTTATTATTTATTCATCACTCTAATGTCTCATTCTATTTCTATGCATGCATCATGTATTGTCACTATCGTACGATGAATTTAAATAATTATTTCAGAATTCTGTGATAGTTACCCACGTTCATGTTTTATTATGTTAAACCCTAAATAATCCTTTGCATGCATGCTCATGTTTTTTGGATCTCAATATTATTATACTCATATTGCACCCTTTCTTTCATCATACACTGTCGCTTAAAAATTTAGGATTTTGAATTTCTATTATTTGCATTGTTAATTTAATTCACATGTGTATTATTTTATTTTCATGTTTTCTTTAGGTTTTGTCTCTGGAAAATTTTACGAGGTATTCTTTCTTGAAATAATCAAATAAATGAGTTAAAGAAAATTCGTATATTTGGTCTAAAATTTGAACCAAATAAATCAGTTTTCTTCGACTTATTTTGTTTGTATTTCGTTTGAGAGGGTCAATTTCCGATGCGATGGTACAATTGATGGTGTAATTGTTATTGGTTGATTTCATTTGATAACATCCTTAGTTTGATTAATTAAACTTACATTTGAACCAATTTAAAATAAAGATGACTCATTTAATAAATTCTGATTCTTGGTTCCACTTTTTGCAGGGAAGGCAAGAAGAGAGAAACAGAAGGAAACTAGTGACTTTAGATTGAAAAGTAATGGCAAAGGAGCAAATTCAGGTGCTAAATGCACTTGATGTGGCGAAAACACAATGGTATCACTTCACAGCAATCATCATAGCTGGGATGGGCTTCTTTACGGATGCATATGATCTGTTCTGCATATCCCTTGTTACCAAGTTGCTTGGACGCATATACTACCACGTTGATGGTGCTGCGAAGCCCGGTACATTGCCACCCAATGTATCAGCTGCTGTCAACGGGGTTGCTTTCGTTGGTACACTTACAGGTCAGCTTTTCTTTGGCTGGCTTGGTGATAAGTTGGGTAGGAAGAAAGTGTATGGTATGACACTGATGATAATGGTAATCTGCTCCATTGGTTCCGGCCTTTCTTTTGGACACAATCCAAAATCCGTCATGGCAACTCTTTGCTTCTTCCGTTTTTGGCTTGGGTTTGGTATTGGTGGAGACTACCCGCTTTCGGCTACTATAATGTCAGAGTATTCTAATAAGAAGACTCGTGGTGCCTTCATTGCTGCAGTCTTTGCCATGCAGGGGTTTGGAATTTTGGGAGGTGGTATATTTGCAATCATAGTTTCAGCTGCATTCAAGGCCATGTTTGATTCACCATCTTACGCGGTTGATCCAGTTCGTTCAACTGTTCCACAAGCAGACTACATTTGGAGGATAATTGTGATGGTAGGAGCACTCCCGGCTGCAATGACTTACTATTGGCGGACGAAGATGCCAGAAACTGCTCGTTACACTGCTCTAGTTGCTAAAGACACGAAGCAGGCTGCAGCGGATATGTCTAAGGTTTTGCAGGTTGAGATTGAAGCCGAACCACAGAAAAAGGAGCAGGAAAAGGCTAAATCATATGGCTTGTTCTCAAAAGAGTTCATGAGTCGTCATGGACTACATTTACTTGGTACAACAAGCACTTGGTTCTTGCTTGATATAGCATTTTATAGCCAAAATCTCTTCCAGAAGGATATTTTCAGTGCAATTGGTTGGATCCCACCTGCACAAACCATGAATGCACTTGAAGAGGTTTACAAAATCGCAAGAGCTCAAACACTTATTGCTCTATGCAGTACAGTTCCAGGCTACTGGTTTACAGTGGCTCTCATTGACAAGATAGGAAGATTTAAAATCCAATTGATGGGATTCTTCTTTATGACTGTCTTCATGTTTGCTCTTGCCATTCCATATGATCACTGGACTCATAAGGATCACCGAATCGGATTCGTGGTCTTGTATTCATTGACCTTCTTCTTTGCAAATTTCGGGCCTAATGCTACCACCTTTGTTGTGCCAGCAGAAATTTTTCCTGCTAGATTCCGTTCTACCTGCCATGGAATATCATCCGCGTCTGGAAAGCTTGGGGCTATGGTTGGTGCGTTTGGGTTCTTGTACTTGGCACAGAACAAGGACAAGAGTAAAGCAGATGCAGGTTACCCTGCAGGTATTGGTGTGAAGAATTCACTTCTTCTCTTGGGTGTGGTTAACATTTTGGGATTCCTTTTTACTTTCTTGGTGCCTGAGGCAAATGGAAAATCTTTGGAGGAGATGTCAGGTGAGAACGAAGAGGAAGCCGGAACCAACGGAGAGTTGGAGCAATCTCATTCCCATAACAGAACTGTTTCACATGTTTAGATTGAGTTTAATTATTTTGTTGTATCTTGTAATAAAGCACTGTCTTTCAATTTGTTTAGGATGCACCAAAGCTTTCCCTTCCCCTGTCATGTCTTTCTCCCGGATTATGTCTGATGAACCATGTGTTCAATTCAATTTCAATAACCAGTTTCAACTGTGTTCTGTTTTCTTTTCCTTTGTTACTTTCTGTTGAGTCAATGTTCCTAGAAATTATTGAGTTAGTGTTATTTGCACGTAACTATATGAATATAATTACTAAAGAATCAATATTCATCGTCTACATCAGTGCTTCTGCTTTGACAGTTTTTTATTTCCTTGTGTGAATACTGGCAAAGAATATAATGCTGAAGTTAGACAGACGCAAAATGTTTGACCCTTATAATATTAGGTGTGGTTGCAGTCTGTTTACAGCAGATGCTATCAACACTAGTTCTATCAGTTCACTTATGTCCAACAAAACTAATTGAGACTTTTTAATTTCACTAACTTCTGTCTTCAATTTGTGGTCCATACAGAATTAAAAATATTCTTTGAGAGAATGTTTTGAACCATTCTTTAAACCATCGAAAGTCTTATTTCATTTTTTTATAGCTTCTATATGCTCCTTTTACTACTTATATGTGAATTAAGTATTAGGCATTTGTATTCTTTTATTGATTGAAAATTCCATGATAGTACACCAACTTCTAATTGTGCCTCATCATTTCTTTGGCACTTGTCTCGCATAATCTTTTTTATTTAGCATTTAGAAAGGGTATAAACAAGAACCACTGAATAATTCTTATATTACTAATCATGACAGTTGTAGTTTGCTCACTTATGCTCTAATGGATAGTCATTAGTTGCTCTAATAAAGAACTAAAAGGAGATGGTCATTAGTTGGATACAATACTCAACGACAATGATTATAAGTTGACTTTCAAAAGTGACAATTGATAAATTCAAGTTTTAAAACTTTACAGATACCAGGACATAAGTCATCAGATTAATAACAAAGGATTTTAGTATTCAAGACACCTTGATCCATAAAATCATATGCTCATACAATACATTCAAGCAGACTGGAATTTACATCAGTGGCTGCTAAAAGCTTAAACCCATCGTCAGCCTCCAGAATCCAGATTCATATTATAGGAGGTACATTTTTGTAGAAAATGGGTTTTGTAACTGATAAAACTAGGAGTAAATTCATAGTAGATTTTGATGAAAGCGTCAATGACTTCATTGGCATATCAGTGTGCTCGGTCCCTCAGCACTTCAAGATCCATTTCTGTAGGATCGGTAGCCTGGATTTCGTAATGGACACCATCTAGCTCGCGTCTAAACCTTTCTTTAGTTGTGGCATAGAGCATCTTGGCACGGATTCGAGACGTTGAAGGAGACCTAATCAATAACAAGCAATGAATAACTAAGAATGATATCTCAGTGGTAGAATCATAGAGAAAGTAAAATAATTGTACAACACAAGTTTGTCCTTCACAAGGAGAGGAGAAAGACAACTCAGAGTAAGACATATAGGTGAAAATTTATATAAATGAGGAAATAATTAAAACATGTTATTAGGAAGTGGCAGCAGCAAAGATTTCACTCAAACATGCTATCGATAATTATTTGATCAGAGTAGTCTTTCTGTGGACAACCAGTTCGAAAATTGTGGTAGCCATAGAAACTAAAACAATTCAACAAGAAAAAAAAATCTTATCCATATTTATTCGTACAAAATTTTATGAAAAGCAAGGTAGTTATGAAAGCTTGACTAGCAATTCTGGTTGATGAAGTAAACATGATCCATGGCAAAGACTAACTAACATTTCCATTGAGAACCCATCATTGGTCCTATGTTAGGACACTAAATTATCCCCTACACTAGTCAGAGTTTCGGAGGGAGGGAACAAGGTCAGTCGAAAACTGGAGAGACGGAGAGGGGAGAGAGTCCCACATTGCAGCATTCTTGTCCAATACTATCACACAATGATTTAGCTCCTTGAACTGAATTTTATGAAAAGAATGGAAATGAAACATTTGACAACGCCTAAATATTTTAAACATTAAATTCCAAAGTTACAACTGGACAAAGTAATCACCACCAACACACCCTGTTCGAAAAAAATCAGATAAATTACTTCTAATATGGTCGAACTGAAGCGTGAAGATGTTTGGCAGTTTTTCATCTGTCCCACTATTTCTAATTAGCATGACATTTTCTTGCCAGTAATGCTATATCAGCAACATAAGTGCACCTGACAGAAAATACTCATGAAACTTTTTTTTTTGTTTGAAGAAGCTAAACCAGCCCACCTAAATTAGCATTGTGGAGAATCGAACCTGAGACCTAGAGGAGGAGCATACTCCAAGGTCCCAAGCCAACACGACCAGGCCAACCCAAGCGGGTTAATACTCATGAAAAGTTGATGTCTCACAGCAACAACCAGATTGGAAATGGGGTTGTTTGAAGCCCAGGGGGTAATTTGGGCTGCATATAATTATGACTTTTTGTTGGCTGTGTCACATTTTCTCCGATGGGGGAAAATCCAAGAAGGTTTGAGACTTGGAAACTAGTGTTTGGTAAATCTAGAAAGCATCTTTCATTATGAAAGGGTAAACATCTACCATTGTATTTATTCTCTTTCTCTAAAGTTCCAAAGAGAGTAATGGAGGACTTAATCAGATTCAGAGGATTTTTTTATGGGGGGTTTAGCTGATGGGAGGGAAATTGCTTTGGTTAATTGGGAAAATGTGTATCTTCCAAAGAATTAAGGAGGTTTAGGGGTAAATAGTTTGGAGTTATTTAATAACTTGTTATTAGATAAATAGATTTGGAGATGCTTGGTGGAAAAGGAGCCTTTGTGGTATGGGTTATTGTCTTTCAAGAAGTACGGTGATTTGGACAAAGTACTTCTCACTGATACTTCTTTGGCTGGAAGTGGCAGCTCTTTGTGGTGGAGAAATTTGACATTGTTAGGAGTTGGAAATAATTATAGTTTGTGGAGGTCTTTGAATTGATGAGGTTAGCAGAAGGTTGAGGGGAGGTTTAGAGATTTCTTTTTGGAATGATAAATGGTGTGGTAATTCCTTAATGAGGGATTTGCTTCATGTTAGGTTTGTGTGAACAAAGATGGGTGTGTAGCCGATATAGGTCGTTGATTAGATGATGTTTGGGTGTGGAATAGGCAATAGAAGAGATAGTGGTGGAGGAAATCGTTGTTTGCTCTGGAAGAAGAGTTGTTAGAGGAAATGCAGTTGCTTGTGGGAGTGGAGCTGAAGCATAATGGGAATTATGTTTGGGTTTGAAACTTACATAAATAGCTCGGAGGGATTTTCGGTCAAATCTTGTTATTTTCATTTGAGCTCTTCAAGAGATTCATTGTCTTCAAATAAAGCATTTCAGAGGTTGTGGTTACGAGATATACCGTTAAGATTCAGGTTTTTGCTTGGAGGCTCCTACAAGGTCATTTGCCAACTAGAGATTAATTCAGTAAGAGAGGGGTAATTTTTAATCCTTACCAGTTATCGCGTGTTTTGTAATTTTTTTAACCTTATTCTTGTACTCATCTCTATTTTTCTTGCCCCTTTGTTCGCAATGTTCGGTCCATCAATTATGGTTGGTTGGGTTTTCAAGTCACTTTTCACAGTGATGATACTGAACATTTTTTGCAACATGGGAATTTTTTTTTAGGAAAGCATTTGAGCAGAGGTAGAACATTTGGTATGGCTGGTTGTAGTTTGGTCAGCGTGGCTGTTAAATTCTATTCTCTTTCAGGATGGGTTGGCGGATTGTAATGCCTTGGTGGCCAAAATACAGGTTGCGTCTTGGATTTAGTTTATACGAAGAGTGGGTGGAAAAGTTAGATCATCTTACTCTGATTGGTGTGTGTCCTTTGGGTTGTTTTGGTTACTTGTAATGTATGTTTTCACTGTATTATGAACTGGAGTACCCCTTGTACTCACTTGCAATAATATTCTATTTGATTATAAAAAAAATATAAATTGAAAAACTACATTCTACAACATTTAGTAAAATAAATAAACAGTCACTACTGTAAATAAACAATAAGACAATAAATTTAGCCCAAGACAATGAAACAACATACATATAACTTCATAATCAGAGAACACACAAAAAACGACTCTTTTGACAAACTCAAATTAATTGCATAGCATGGTTATCATGAAACCGCAAAAGATATGTTGATTGCACGAATTATATGAGCCACATAATTCACTTGCACAAGAAAATGCATAATAGATGCCTTGTCTTCCAAACATCACAGATTGCAAACAAAGTTAATAGTATAATTTTGCATGATTAATAATTACATAAAGAGACGAGGCAGAAGGGGAAAACTAACCATGCAATGAAGAAGATTTTGCTCTTTTGACAATTCTCAGCAGTGACAAAATCAAAGTCAAACACAGCATATCTGCAATCATTCTCAGGTAAAGACGCAGCGAAATCGTCATAACTCTCAGCAGGACCACCAGTCTTCTCAACCACAACCTCCCTTTTCTTTTCATCAACCTTAAAGATGACATAACGATGAACCTTCTTTTGCTTCAATTCCATGAAGGTGTTTTTGCTGTTCTCATCAACGCCCATGCCAGATGAAGCATTTGGCTGTAATGTTGTAATTCAAACTTATCAAGTCAATATCATTTTCATCTAAAACTTAGTTTTTACTTTGAATGCACACACAGTTACAAAAATATAATTCACAATCCAAAAGTTATCAAACTATAATCTTACTAAAATCATGCTTCAAATACGAAAAGAAAAATCATATAAATTAATCTAAGAAAAGAAAATGAATTAGATCACATGAAGGTTAATTAGTAGTAAAGAGTGTTGAAGTTACCCGGCTGAGACCTCTGAAAGACATGGAAAATGTATGAAAGAGTTGAAGGGATGAAAATGGTGAATTTAAGGATTATGGAAAATGGAATGTAACTAGTATAGACACATTGGATTGGTTTTATAAATAAAAAGAGATCAGAAAAAAATAAAATGAATAGAGTGGGGCGGTGCGTTGAGGCAAAGCTAACTAGAACAGAATTCAATTGAGGAGTCATCGCACACAAAAAATAAAGATTCTCCACCGCCATGGACCCACTATTTTCGGACACCAATTGTGTATCATTGGAATATCAATGTTATATAATATTGGTCGATGAAGGTGTGTCACGTAGCACTTCATAATTCATATGCATATCTTTTCTCTTTTGTCTTTAGACTTTCCTATGTGGCACACCTTCATTGACCAATGTTACATAACATTGGTTTTTTCAATGGTACACAAGTGGTGTCCCACTATTTTCACCGTTTGTTTTATCACTCCACAATTCACATCAATTCGCCGCATATGCCCACACCACTACACGCTCGCGATACATTTGTACACACAGCAATCAAAACATTCTTAATTGCCACATCAATTAATGATTTTAATTAATGTGGGTCAAATGTAGCAATTCAGAATGTTTTAATTGGTTGTATGTAAAACTGTTTTGGACTGTCAACCCACTATAATTAAACTCTTGAAAAGATAAAGAAACATGTGATTTAGTTTGATTGGGTTGAGTTTTAAAATAAAATGAATTAAATCGAATCAAATTAATACGTTTAGGATCGGTTAGTGCGATTTTTTTAGAGACAATAATTATTTTTTTCAACATTAAAATCAAATTAAAAAGTTAAAGCACATTATATTTTTCAACAATGTTTTAAATTTCATTCAATATTTTCTTAAGAAAAAATCATTCAACATTACAATTTAATTTTTATCTAACAATGATCGGAATATATAGACCAAATTAAAAATGTGGACAAAAAGTATTCGTATTTTGCAAAAGACTAATATTTTATCATTCTTTAAACGTTCAAATAGCAAAAATACATTTTTGAAATAAAAAGCAAATAAAATTTAACAAGTGAATAAATATGTCTTTAATACAAGTTTTAATTGAGTTTTTATGAGATTATGAGTATTGGTTTAGGTGACATATGCTTAATTATTGTTTTTCTTATGTAGCAGTTTGATTTGATTTGGTTCAGTGATAAAATAAAAATCGCAAACCGAACTAAACTATGCAATTGAGTAAAAAAATAATTTGAATACATCTTAACCAAATGCGGTTACAGTTTGGGTTGGTTAAGTTTGCAGTTTTTCTATTGATTTAGTTTAGTTTTGAACACCTCTACACAACACACCTTCTCATATGTGTCACATTAACTTACATAAATTAAAGGGTCTTGCTAACAAATGCTCATGCCTTTTTTTCGTCAAGTAATTTAGTGGATATAAATTCATCTTTTTAAGGTGAATAAATATTTTTCGCACTTGTTACGAAAACCATAAATAGTAGTTTTCCATTTGAAACTACAATTTTTAAACTTTTAAAAAGTATAATTTCTCATTTTTAACCACTTTTCAACACAATATTTTTATTTTTGTTCTTTTAACTAATCCCCTAAGAACACTTTCTATCATTTCCCTTAAAAAGGGTCGTGCTAACATATCTAAAATATGATATATGTGCCCTTGGATTTCTTTGGATAGTAAGTATTTACTAAACAATAATTATTAAAAGTTTGAAAAATAAATTGGTACAATTTTTAATACACAATTTTATCTTTGATAACTTAACATGTATAGACAATAAATGATTTATTTTTCCCGGCTTAATTGTAAGTGGTTTATTTTTCCTTATCTAATCAAATGTTTTAAGTTTAAATTCATTCATGAAATTGCAGTCGTGTTAAATCTCTTGATGATACCATTTTGCCATCATTGGAGTTTAACCTGCTCAAGGAATTACTGCAATCACACGTATATATACTTTAGTCATACGAAGAATATATAAATAGAAAGAATATGACTAGTGAATTGTGATAATGAGTTTTCACCTTTATTTAACGATGACTAATCCGGATTGAAAAATTTGTGGAGTACAAAAGATGATTAGTTCGCTCCTCCCATCAAATGATTATGAATATTTAAAAAAGTATGTGAGTCTTTTAATTTTATTCAAATTAGGCCTTCCAATTAGAGAGCGTTGATTAATTTGGTTTAGTATAAACTAAACCCATTCATTCGAGTTCTCATTGAAAGTATCAAAATGGAGAAAAAGGAAGAAAATCCTGTCTTCTGGTACGAAACTTCCAACTCCGTTTCTTGCCGTCATCAATTTCAACCCGACGGTCAACTCTCCGTACGTCCTTTCTTCCCTAATCTCAATTGAACACTCGCTCAATGCTCTTAACTTAACCGTTTTCTCTATAGGTAACTCTTGTTGATGACTTCAGACCCTTATATCAAAAGCTTGCTGGTTCTTTCATGAACAAATTCTTCCCCTCCGGATATCCTTACAGGTCCATTCATTTTTCCCCATTCCTCAATTCACTTCTTTGCTTTTATCATATAAGTGCTTATGTACGTACATAAGTTCAAATAAGTCAGAATTCAAACAATCCTGTAGATAAGGTTGTTCAATTACTCTAATTTCTAGCGTTTTCCTTTCTAGTGTGAATGAAGGTTATCTTAGATACACGCAGTTTCGAGCAGTACAACATGTTACCAGTGCTGCATTCTCAGTCTTATCAACTCAGGTGCTCTTTCTCATAACTTGCAATTTCAGATATTTTGGTGAACTGTGTAAATTAAGAATCGGGAGACCTATTCAAAAAAAAAAATGTAATTTTTATATAAAAACAAGTGAGAGAACAAAATTATAAGCTGATATTTGATATATGAACCTCAAAATAATTCAAATCACAAGTTCATTAATAAAGGAAAAGTGGTGGAATATAATCATAGTGAATATGGATTCATTATAATGAATTGGGATTCTAAATGAGATTCATATCCAAAATAGATACGCCACAGAAATTCATATCAATTGCGTTCAGTTTTGTATCGAATTGAGATATGAATCACATGTACCTATGAAGCACGGACACGATACGTAACCGACACGACGATACGTCAGACATTGAAAAACATAGGATACAATATGTTTAAAATACGTATATAAAAATTTAAATAAAGTTGTAAACATTAGTTAAAAAATTTAAACTAAAATCAGAACACAAACTCAACAGAATTGGTGAATTTCATACTAAACTCAAAACTCTGGCTAATTATAATAAAATGGAAATTGCGAATCATTCTTACATAAACCAAACTCGGAAGAAATCAGAGCACAATCTTGAAAAATAAACAAATCTTGAAAAATGCTAATAAATTAAATGGGTGCATCAACATTTACATGCATCAATTAAAGTAGAGAGACGAGGTAATTAAAGTTAGAGAATAGCAATTAAAGAGGGGAAAACTGAAAATCGAACAGTCATGAGATGTATCTGAGGCGTGTCGGAGGTGTGTTGACGGCGTATCTCAGCGTGTCGGCGACGTATCGGGATTTTTTATTGTATTTTCTTAGTTATTTTTTTTTTACACTCCTTCGATACGTATCGACAGCATATTGGTATCAGGTACGATTCGGTGGCCATTTAGGCGTATCGGTGCTTCATAGCATGTACCGTAAGATACTGATAACCATGCTTACATTTTATTCAAAGAATAGTATTTACCTATCTGCTTGATACATTTATTTGCTAGTTGTGAGAATGGATTTACATAAAATTATCGTGTATTAACTGGGTGTTCTTGTGTAGTCACTGCTAATTGCTGCAGGGTTGAGGCCCACCCCTGCACAAGCAACTGCTGTTAGCTGGGTAATTTGATACTGATCTGCTATTGCCAATTTCTCAGACTAGTAATATTGTCATGTATTTAATGCATACCCTGTTTGTGTTGCATGCATCCAGATTTTGAAGGATGGAATGCAACATGTAGGGAAGCTAATATGTAGCAATTGGGGTGCAAGAATGGATTCTGACCCTAAACGATGGAGGTTACTAGGTTTGCCAATTTAGCTTGTGACTTTTCTTCTCATCTCACCCCTTTCTCCCCTTGTTATTTTAGTAATAACTTGCTTAATTTTCAAGTTGTCTGACTGTTATTAACTTTACATTTTGCAGCCGATGTGCTTTACGATGTAGGCATGGGCTTGGAAGTGCTTTCTCCGTTATGCCCACATCTTTTTCTTGAAATGGCAGGCCTAGGAAATTTTGCTAAGGTTTATTTTTTTATCGAGTTCTTCGATAAGTTATTGTACGTTATGGCATTTGCTGCAATTTAGAGTTCATTCATTGATAATGGTTTATTAAAGACTGTATTTCATGATTAAGAACTTTAGTATCCTATTCTAGATTTATAGTGAATTTATAAAAATAAAAAAAATTAAATTTTTAGCTATTAACTTTTTTACTGTTATTATGGAGTTAACAGGGGATGGCTGTTGTTGCAGCTAGAGCAACACGATTGCCTATATATTCTTCATTTGCTAAAGAAGGAAATCTCAGCGACCTATTTGCTAAAGGAGAGGCTTTTTCAACTCTCTGTAATGTTGTGGGAATTGGAGTTGGGATTCGATTAGCATCTACTGTCTGTTCATCAATGCAG
>Ga0315913_1007485_pt1 | contig 13100 bp, 8 predicted proteins | sample MpolsnodulesMG_FD_207736 | JGI IMG/M metagenome (GOLD analysis project Ga0315913, IMG submission 207736) | Medicago polymorpha root nodule microbial communities from Los Angeles, California, United States - small nodules | ecosystem: Host-associated > Plants > Roots > Nodule | place: USA... | reverse complement strand
TTTTAGGGTGTGTTGTTTCAAGTGTACCAAGTTCAATTGACAAAAATATCAAAATTGTTAGGTTGGATGTTATGGTTGGAGTTCGAACTCCAACACCTCCACTTAGGGTCCGTTTGGTTTGAGAATTAAGAGGGGAGGGGAGGGGGGATATTTTAATTAAAAGTGTGTTTGGTTCACAAGGGGATGGGAGTGATTTTAAAATTATTTTACTATTTTACCCTTAAACTTAATTAAATAAGGATAATAAAGTAACGAAACAATAACGATGTAGTCGATAACAACACGATGTAGACGATGGAATAGTAGATTAGTAATAGGGTTGTTACAATTACAGGTAGTAATAAAAGTTGTTACAAGGAAAAATTGTTAACAATATGGAATAAAAGTTGTTACAAGATAATATAACCTATAACTTAATAATAGTAAAAGTTGTTTCAAGATAATATAACCTAATAATAATAAATGTTGTTACAAGGATAATATTGAGATTTTAAATTAATATAAGGATAATTTTGACGGTGCAATAAAATTTGCTCCCCTCCCCTTCTAAAAATTGAACCAAACACATCAAATTAAAAATCTTTCCTCTCATCCAAAACTCTCGAACCAAATTATATGGGTGAGATTATATTGGCTTTGTCATTATGTACATCTATTCAAAAAAAAGTTGCATATAAAGTTTATGTTGTATAAGTTATTTAACGAGTTTGGATTTTGAGGTGACAATCATATGATGGACAATCAACATAAAATGTCACATGTTCATGTGTCACATCATAATCTCTAAATCTTGAGAATTAAAACATTAAAAAATCTACCATATGGGAAAGTATAGTTATTTATCCTCGCAGTATCAAAGTATTTATTGCGTACACATATATTTGAAAAAATTAAATTTACACATACACCTTTTTTTTAAGAGGAAGTTTATACATATATCTAATCACATTTCACCGTTTATATACTTTTATATGTATTTTTAAAAATAATATCATGACATATCTAAATAATGAGATTTAATTGGATATTATAGAACTATTTTATGTTGATATTACATAAAAGTTATATTATATTAATTTATGTTAACAAAATAACACTAGTATTCATTTGTTTCTTAAAAAGAATAGTTAATTAAGTTTTTAGTCCCTGTAAATACACTGAATTTCGTTTTTAGTCCTCATAAAAAATTCGATAAATTTTGGTCCTTATAAAAATTTTCATCATGTAATTTTAGTCCCTGTTAAATTAAAATTTGTTTAATTATGCTTAAAATTTAAAAAAATTTAATGATTTTTTACATACTTGTTCAAAACATTATAAAACGTTTCTCCGCAATAAGTTAGCTCAAAAATTTCGTAAGTTTTATCTTGAATTTTTGGCGTTCAAAAAAATTATATTTAATTCATTACATGTTAAAAAATTCTAATTTTTTATAAAAGAGATTATTATAATGTTCTTAACATGTCTGTTAAAAATCATTTAAAAATATAAAAGTTTAATTATATTTAAACAAATTTTAATTTAACAGGGACCAACACATACTTTTAGTCCGTGTAAAATTAAAATTTGCTTAATTGTGCTTAAACTTGTAAATTTTGAACATATTTTTTACACACTTATTTAGAACATTATACAAAGTTCCTCCGAAAAAAAAGTAGCTCAAAATTTTATTAGTAGGTCCAAATTTTCATTAATATAATCTTGAAAATTTGGCGTTTAGAAAAATTCATATTTAATTCATTACATGTTTAAAAACTAAAAGATTTTATAAAAGAGTGTCTTACGATGTTATGAACATGTATGTAAAAAAAATCTTTGAAAAATTTAGAAGTTTAAGCATAATTAAACAAATTTTAATTTAACAGGGACTAAAACTACGTGCTAAATTTTTTTTATAGCGACCAAAATTTGTCATTTTTTTATGAGGACTAAAAACGAAATTTAGTATATTTGTAGGGACTAAAAACTTAATTAACTCTTTTTTTTTTTTGAATCGGCAAATATTATTAACCAACAAGCCCGTGCAAGAAGCACTAATAAGCTCGGGTGAAAAAAAAATACAAACAAGGGGAAATCGGTTGCCACATAAACACCGGCTCGAACAGAAACCCCTTAAAAACCACCCCTAAACAAAGGAACAACCCAAAAGAGTAATGACACAAGCATATACCTATGACAAAACCACAAGCATACCCCTGCGTCAACACCTAGACAACCGAACCGGCTAAAGAGCAGCCTCCACTCGAACTGCACAGCTGCTGCACCAAAACAGAAGACTACACAGGACCCACACCACAAGGCAAAAGCTGGACTGCCCCTCCAAAACAGCACCAGCAGCGCAGCTGCTAAACCCAGGCAGCACAGCTGTACACAAAAAACCAGCAGCGCAGCTACTGAAACTCAACCAAACATCGACATTGTTGACACCATCAACAACGTACCAACATCCCACACCAGAACCGAAACCAAAACACTCTAACAACAGCCATCAGTGCCTGCTCCCAACCCTTCCAAGGCACGAAATAGGGTCCCAATTTCACTCATAAATTAGACAAATCTGGAATTGCGTCCTACTAAACACCCATCTCCAAGAAAGGGCTTTGATTTCCTCCACAATATCGTCCAAGATGGGAATTTTTCGGTTAAAAATGTTGTCATTCCAAGCCTTCCACAACACCCATATTCGTTGCAAGCCAAATAAGTCAATGCCCCTTTTGACCTTCTTGTTTCTTTCCCACCCTCCCCAACATTCCCAATGTACAAAGAGATTTGGAGGGGGTGAGAAAGAGACAATCAAGCGACAACATAATTCTCAACCACACCGATATGGCCAAATCACAATGAAGAAAGATATGTAGCGAAGTTTTCTCCATCCTTGCACACACCGCACACAAAGATGATTCTTCATGAGGTAGCACATGTCGCAAGACAAGATTAACCTTAGAAGGAATGCGATTAAGAAAAACCTTCCAACCAAAAGCTACTACCTTAGAAGGTGCCGGAATTTTCCAAAGACATTTAAAAACACCTTTTTCATCCTCCCGCCACCTATCTTCGCTCAACACTACCTCTTCTAAACTAATATAAGCTGACTTCACCGTGAAAACTCCCGAATCTTCCAACCTCCACCTCCAAACATCTGCTTCTTGAGACCACACCATCCCTTCCAAGTCCTCTCTAAGACTTAAAAGTAACTCCTCCTCCCACATAAAAAGGTGCCTTCTCCAAAGGAATTTCCACCCCGGACCTACCTACGAAATCTCCCTCATTTCCCATATCAAAGCCTCCTTTTGATTTGAAATCAAAAAAAGTCTTGGGTACTTTAAACGGAAGCATTTATCTCATCTCCACCTATCATTCCAAAAACTTGTAGCCGACCCGTTTCCCACCTTTCTATCAACCACCAAATTAAACCAATCGAGGCCACCGTAGTCTCCTAGTTTAACCACTTCCTTCCACCAAAGAGACGTGAATCTCGGCCACACCAAGTTACTCCCATCCAACAAACTTGAGACACCCTCCCCATACTTCTTTACTAACACTCTTTTCCACAACGCTTCTTCCCCTTCAAGCAACTTCCACCGCCACTTTGCCAACAAGCTAATATTCATCACCCTTATATCCTTCACCCTCAAGCCCTCATTCGTTTTTTGTTTACACACTGACTTCCATCTCACCCAATTAATCTTCTTGCCCCCACCCCCATCACCCCAAAGAAATTATCTTTGGATCCTAAGAACCCTCCTCCACACTTGCACCAACATCTTTAAAAAGGATAAATAGTAAATAGGCATAGAATTAAGCACCGAATTAAGAAGCACAACTCTACCACCCAAGCTAATATACTGATTACTCCACGAATTCAACCTCCCTCCTAAGGTCTCCACCAACGGTCCCAAGTTGACATACTTCTCGAATTTACCCCCACCGGAAGACCCAAGTATTTGAACGATAGGCAACCCTCACTAAAATTCAAGAAATCACATCTCATTGCCATAAACTCCTAACTGACATTAACCTCTATCAACGAGCTTTTGGAGAAATTAATCTTCAAACCGGAAGCCATCTCAAAACCTCGAAGAACCGCCTTCATAGTCCAAAGATTTTGAACCGACGCCTTTCTAATGCAAAGAGTATCATCCGCATATTGCAAATGGGAAATTACCAAATTACTCCCACCAAAATCAAAGCCATTGAACAAATTCGCGGCCACCGCATTCCTCATCAAACCACTAAAGCCTTCCGCCACCAACAAAAACAAGAAAGGCGCTAGTGGATCCCCTTGCTTAAGCCCTCTATGGATGCTTATCTCATCCGTCGGACTACCATTTACAAGCACGGACATACTCCCTCCACACACACGCCTTTATCCATGCCACGCACTTCTCACACATCCCTACTCTTTGCATCATATATTCCAAGAAACCCCAATCCATCGAATCATATGCCTTCTGAAAATCCACCTTGAAAATCTAACATTCCTTTTTAGTCTTCTTAGCATAATCAACCAGTTCATTCACCACCAACACTCCATCCACCAAATTCCTCCCCTTTAGAAAAGCCAATTGTGATGGAGAAATAATAGAATTCATAACGGCCGCCAATCTCCTAGCCAACACCTTTGCTTATAATTTATAAAGACACATACTCCTTCAACTCCAACGGGGATGAGACTTTTGGAATTAAAGTAACAAAATAAGCTAGCATACCCTTTGGCAACACTTCATTGGCTTGAAATTGATCAAACATTATCTGGACCTCATCTTTTAACAAGAACCAAAACTCCTTAACAAAGGCAAAATTAAAGAAACTAGTATTCATCGATATGTTCTCCTATTTGGTAGTTGGAAATATGTGTTTGAAAGGGGAGGGGGCTGCAAACCATGCTTGCCTCTCTCTTAATCCGTTCATGTTTTCGTTAGATGTTGGATATAATTTTTCTTAATGTATGTTCTATTCTGGCAGTGAAAAAGGATAAACCACATGTCTGAAGTTAAGCCTCAAATTTTAACTTCACAATATTATGACAAATTTGATATCTAACCGCAAGAAAGGTTGGTTCAGCGCTAAACAGAACACATCGATATACGATTGAGAGTGTGAGGGATGTGTGCAAGAGAGCATTTAGAAAGGAAAAAAAAAGAGGTGAAGGGGTGTGAAAACCAAAAAGGAGGATACAAACAGTAATACTGAAATATGTAAATCTTCATTCTATTTATTTAGGTAGTAATAGTAGCCAAATACAGTATAATGATCTAACCTAATTAAATTGCTCTTCTCCCATCACTCTTTGCTCACTTCCAACTGCACTTTCGAAAATGCCCCTATCGTGAGTTAAGTCACGCAAGTGTTAAACACAATGTGAGTTAACTCACACTACGTTATTCCTGCGTGAGTTAATTGACGTTGAACATAGCGCGAGTTAACTCGCGCTGCGTGTCCTTTTAAAGATTAGGTAGTAGCTCATTTCCTCTTTCACATCTAAAATCTCCAAAATCTCTCTCAAATCACCCAAATTCAAAATTCTTTCAAGTTCAAATGAAACCACACTCCAATAACAAGTAAGTTTTCATAATCAAACACCATTAACCTTTTATGTTTATATGTTAGATTTTTCCTCTTAAATTATTAGATTTTTTTTAGTTTTAGGGTTTGTTTAAATTTTGATTTTTTTGGCAAGAAATGATACAATGTTTACATGTAAATGACTTATATTGCTTAATTATTTAGATGCTTGCATGTTTATGTTGTAGTTATGAGTTTTAGGGTTTATGTATAATTTGCACTCCAAGTATTTGATGAAATGTTTGAATGAATTTTTCATTGATTGTTTAATTTCTTATGGTGTAGATCTGAAACAATGGACAATTTGTTCAAAGCTCAAGTATGTTTAAACAGTGGAAACCCTCATTTGTTAAAGGTCCAGGTTGATGTCACGCTAAAGGATCTGAAGGATCAACTGAATGAAATCAATCAAGGACTCAACCCTAGAGACACGAGGAGGGTGGAGGACCTTTAGTATGCACGTCCCAGTTATTTGTAGACCTAAAAGATAATGTTTTGACTGCGTGAGAAGCATGTTCTTCATATATCGTCAGCACCACATGTTGGATTGAGATGGAAGTTACGTTGCTGAAATCGTCTGAAGATGTTCTGAAGAGTTTAATTCTGCCACAAGATTATGTTTAGGTAGCATCATTATTATGTAGTGTCTTTAGTTTGTTGGAATTTAAGTTTAAGTCTTGTTAGTTTGTTGACTATGTCGGCATTGAAGTGTCTTATACTTAGTGTAGAGATTTGCAAGATACTTAAAAAAAGTCAAAGAATGAAGAGAACACAACATGTATTTTGCCGAATCAACTGTATATGTTTTCACATCGAATTTCTTTCTATAGGATGAGTAGGACGTAAGGGAATGCACCTCTAGGATGTTGTTTTGTGCTTGATCATGCTCCTCTGTCAATTGAAACTTGTCAGTTGGTAGTGCAGTAGAATTAAGTTCAAAAGAATGTATTGGAATGCATTATTGTGCGTCGCTACTCATCCTACATGAAGGGATTCGATGTGGTAACCTATAAAGTTGATTCGGTAGAATACATGTGTTGTTCTCTTCATTCTTTTGAATTTTCAAAAGATGCTGGAAATCCCTACCCAAAGTATAAGACACTTCAATGCCGACATTTTCGGCAAACTTTCAAGAATATAATTTAAACCCAACATCATGATGATACCACATATTTAGGGAGAATGTAATATAGCGTAGATGAAATTAAAACTAAATAAAATTGTGTATTTTTTGAATTGATTTCGTGTACTTGTACAGCTTTATTCGAATTTATTCAATACTCAACTTTATTCGAATTTATTCAAAACGCAACTTTATTCAAATTTATTCAATATGCAACTTCATTCAAATTTATTCTATACGCAACTTTATTCAAATTTATTCAATACCAAAATGCGCAGCATATCAAAAAAAAAAGAATCCAACAAATCAAGACATTACAAACCATTTTATTTAATCATCTCACTCGTCACTGAAGTCAATTGGGTTGTCTTCAATAGTTCTGGGGGCACCTGCTTTTGGTTGCGGACCAAAATAACAGGTTCTTTTGCTCTGTCTCATCTTGTTGAAATTGTACACGGGCACATTCACCTTGCTTTTTTGTCCGGTTCCTTCACATTCGATACTGTGTCATGTCCCAGTGGTTTTTGCTTTCTTCTTCTAACCTTTTTTTTTTAATTAAGCAGCATATCTACACAATGCAAACATCATATCAAAACCTACTCTAATCCTAAATATTTTACCACAAATTCCTAACAATTTCAAACTATTCCTAACAATTCCTAACAATTTCTACCACAATTCAATCAATTCTATTCTAATCAACATCTAACAATTCAATCAAATCATAAACATCTAACATCATAAAATTAAAAATCAACAAAACCTAAATATGTGACAATTTATCCAAAAAGTCTAACAATTCAATTAAAAAAAAAGGCAATGAAATAGGATAATAAGCACTTACTTGATTCTGTGATTATAATTGGCGTTGATGGCGGTGGGAGAAAATCACAACTTTCTTGATCAAAACCGCCAATGGAGTTTTAGAAATTCCGAGGAAGCTGTTCTGTTTTTATAACAGAACCCAGCATGAGTTAACTCATGCCGACTTAAGTCAGGTAGCGAGCGTGACTTAAGTCACGATGGGGTATACACCTGCGTGAGTTAACTCACGCGGGGGTATTTTGGATAGTTTGGTTGGGAGTGAACGTTTTATGTTGGGAGAAGAGCAATTTTTAATTAATTATCATTCAAGCATTACAAAAAGCATTGAAAAAATAACGTTAATCACTGGCTTAAAACAAATTAACCACTAGATTTTTAGTAAAAATTTTGTTCTGCTTTTGAGTTTACAATCAATTATATAGCAACTAATGAAGCTTCAAACCACTAGTTGTAAGATAGTGAGTGATGCATGATGAATTGTGTCGTTTACAATACGTTTTTTTGAGTCAAACCCTGCGTGGTATAAAAATTTGATGCCTTTGAGATTAAACTTGCAACATGAACTACAAGTCTACAAATCTCCATTTAACCAAGCTACGCTAAAAAATGTTTAAAGAATTTAATTTGCGAAAATATATTTAAAGCGAAAAAGATTTGGGGGGCTAATTTGAGGCCTAAAAAATGTGGGGACCTAAAACCCTTGATTTAGTGGCCGCCCTCTTGGACTAGTCTTGAACATCGACAATTGACATTACCTTTTTAGATATATTTTGTGCATCATGGAAAATTGGAATGAAATGACAGAAATAATAAAAGTAAAACAAATCACGTATGAATCAACATTTTCCGGTAAGATTTTTAAACAGACAATTTAGTAACAAGGAAACTCTATACATAGAGGAGAAGTTTAGGGTTTCCTTGCTTGCTCCTAAATCATTGTTTCCTTGCTTTTAAATCTTCACTTAGGTTGGCTCCACCTTGCTCCCCAAGCTAGGAGTATATATATATATATAAGTCTCGGATGATGGATTCTTTAGTTCGGCCATTGAGTTTAAGTGACAAAGGGGATATGGATCGAGACCTTAATCAAGCTTAAAGGGTGAAATGCGTAAGAGTCGGTAGGTTTAACCTTGGTCGACCCATATGTGCAATAAGCCAAGTCCATAGTCCATTCCACAGTTCCCAAAATATGAAGTCTGAAAGGATGAAATGCTTAAGAATCAATAGTTTTAGCATGGTTCAATCCCATATGTGAGATGGGTCAAGTTCATAGCCTAGTCCACAACCCCAAGCATGAAACATGAATGTGAGTAGTACTTTAAGGACCAATTTGAGGTAATCAGACCATAATTTATAACGAATCTACCAACCCCAAGCACTAGGCATGTAAGGGCGCGATATGCTTCAAAATGTCTTAGCCACCAAGCTGCGTTATTTATTTTTAACTAGTGTGGCTAAATTTCATTGACACAAGCAGCATAAGGATCAAGTTTCATAACTTTCAAATGTAATGATTTCCCTTACTAAAGTTAAATGCATTGCAGATGATTCATTCCTTATGTTGGGAAGAGATTGATAGTGCAAACTCCTCCCCTTTTGGGATGCCCTTGGGAAGAGTCTTATTAGCACTTGATCCCCTCATGGGGAGAGTCTTTTTGATTTATTGTGTTTGATCCCTTGGGAGAGTCTTATTAGCGCTCGATTCCTTGGGAGAGTCTTTCCGATTTCTGGTGTTCGATCCTTTGGGAGAGTCTTATCGGTGTTTGATCCCCTGGCGGAGGCTTTCTTATTTGTCTCTTTATTTGGGTGAGCTTTAACACCAACTACTCCTAGTCAGGAGAGTTGGATGCCGTGATGAGCTTTTAATCATCTTGTTCTTTGATTTCGCTCTTTAGAGATTCTCGTTGGCTTCATGAGGTAATTTGACATCGGTTGTCTTTTTGTTGGTGACTTGTTAGCTTTTTGGCTCCTCAAGTAGCAGCTCGGTCTTTTTGGATTGTTTATTTTTTTTTTTAAAGTTAAACTAGTCCATCAAAATTGATATTAAGAAAAATCAAATGTGAGATCTTGAAAGAAGATTTTTCACACTTTATTCGTTGTTCATGCACCATAATCAACTCGAGAGCCAATTTTATCAGTTAAATGAAGCGCCATGTGCTGGACAATATCAGATAAGAAGATATTTTGTCCTTTTAATAAGACAAAATGTTGTCGAGAACCAACTTTAGTGGTGCCCTGAAGACGTAAAATATTGGACATGTTAATAAATTCATCATGCCCTGAAGACTGAGTCTATTGCATATTTAAAACAAGATGGAGCTGTTTATAAATTCAAGTTCCACTGCTAATTTGGTGCAACGGAGCGTTTGTCAAGATCATGAGCCGGAAGTTTAAAGGGTAGCAAGCTTGTGAGGACATTCAAACAAACATAGTACAAGCATATATGAAGAATTTTTTTTACGTTTACAAAGCATATAGATAACAAGTTAGGATAATAATCAATCGTCCATTTTATTATTAGAATTAATATAACAAGTTAAAGTCATAACTAAAAAAGTTGTAAAGTTGTTCCCAAGTCCTAACTTAGATGACAAAAATGTCAAAATTGTTAGTTGGATGTTGTGATTGAGTTCGAACTCCAGCTCCTTCAATTGTGTGTGAGTTTCTAATGACTCTTATTATTTCGTCTATCAACCAAAAAAAAATTGTAAAGATTGACAGGCTATATGTCATGTGATTCGAGTGGGTGGTCTATATGTGTTAATTTGACTCGTTCGTTTGGTTTACAGCAACGGTGGTTTTATTTCACCAACAAACCAAGAAATAGAAATTAATTACATTAATCATACTCCAAACAAACTAAGAAATCGAATTCAATGATTGACCATTGAATGAAAAACAAACGTGCAGTTGAGAGGATCGTCAGAACTTTTTGGAGGCTCTCGTTGCTTGCCAAATTTCGTCGGAGAAGATGATGGATGTGTGGCAGGGAAAGGTTTGCCTTTGTCCAAATATGACGTCAGTGTTCATGTCAAGAAGTGGGAGTTAGACCTAGTAGGTGATGCACCAAACCCTAGGCCCTGCGTATGTAGAATTTGGAGGGCAAAGTGATTGAGTTTAGGGTTAGTTATCGACCTCTATATATAAGAGAAATTTAAAGTTTCATTGCGCTTGTTGCTAAAGCATAGTTTGCTCCTAAATATTTGCTTAGGGGCCGGCTAAACCTTGCTCCCCAAGCCATTGGGTTTAGGCAAGAATGGAGATATGGGTTGAGACCTTATTCCAGTCCAATTAGTATGCCGCATATTATAGATGTTAGGTTTGAAGTGTCAACATAGTTATGTCATTACTACCATATAGACTACTGCGCTATTTTTCCTTTAAAAAAAATATTGTGTATAATTAGGGTCATCAAAGTATATATGATGTCATTGGAGAGAAGAAGACTTTTTCCTTCCTCGTAAATAACTATCTTAAAATTTAACATAAAACACCTAACCAAAATTTAAACCTTAATTAATTCGCTATGTTATAAAAGTATAGCTCCTTTTATTAGACTCGGATTTTTGTTAGTTCGGTCTTAAACACGGTTAGAACTCCCTCTGTTTATTTACAGGGAAATGTTAACAACCTTGTTAAGAAACTCAAAGTAGAAACTTTGAAAATGGTAAATTCAACATTGAAAGATTAAAAAACAACTTTTTTTTACATAAAATTTAACAATTGTTTTCATTTTTGAACTTCTAACAAGTGTCCTAAGGCACTTATTACCACGACCCTTATTTATAATTGTCTTTTTTTGAGAGAAAAATTGTATCTATTTATATATCATTTTTCAAATTTCAAAATTATATTAACTACTCTTTTTTTTTTTTGTCAATCATACTCTTACCTTATCAATTATGTATTTTTACATTAATGAAGAGACACTGAATGAATAGGCCAGTGAAAGATAAATATAAATTTAAAATTTGATTATCAATCCAATTTATTTACTGATTTGTACAAAGAATATGTATATAGACACAAAAATGTAGAAATGTGATCAAGTTGTGTAAATTTCTGACTTTTCTTGATGTAAGAATTCTAATCCAATCATTATAATTTATGATTATTGACTCCAAAAAAGAACCAACGTTTCTGCATGTTAATCCACAAAATTGTGTGCTTCAAGTTTCTTTGTTATATTGCCAGACATGATCTCACTTGTTAAATTCATGATCACTCATGAAAGTTGCAAGTATATGTGTCCACATGCCAAAAGCTATATCATGCTTATGCCTTCTATCATTATTTGCCGTTATTGCATTAAATAGATGTTTTTTCCCCTTAACGAAATAAAGCTTATAAAGTGTGACAACAGTAAGATAAGTTTGGTCAAATCATTAATAAAATGATGAACAAGACCCCACCCTAAAAGAAAGTAGAATGATCTTTGTTTCATGAAGGGTATGTTATGTTCTGTAAGGATGGATCAAGGGCCAGACCAGTTACCTTTTTTTTTTGTTTTCGGGAAAGACTATTTACTTATATACTCAAATTTCAATTTTCTACTTTTGTATGTGTATATTTTCTAAAAGAAATAGAGAAATGCTAACTAGTGTTTTCATAACACTCTTTAAAATATTTATATGAAGATTTTTTTTATTTTTTTTTAGGGAATATGAAGATTTTTTATGAAAATACATTTATAGAATGTCTTGAAGATTGTAGTATTATCTTTTTAAAAAAATAATTTTTTAATTTGAAATATTTAGCAAGACCACTTATATAAATACTATATAGTTATATAGGCAGAAATATTATTTCCTATGAGCTAAGTTGTTACCTGAACTCTAATAAAGATGAATAGTTTAGGAGAACCGAGTTTAAATTATAGCTAAAACAATTTTCAATTAGATTTTATGTTCGACGCTTAAACCTCGTATTACTAGCACTCTTTTGTCTAAAAATTGAAAGATTAATGTGAAGAAAACTTTTATAATTTTTAACGTTGTTGAATTCTCAAGGCTGGATTTAAATTCAGACTATTCTGTACTTTTTTTTGTCGAGTAATTTAGTGGCTGAAGCTCACACATTTTAAATGTAGAGAAGTGGGGTGTCTGGGGTTCGAACTCCGACTCCTACATATATTATGTATTGTCTCTACCAATTGAGATAAGCTCACATTGATATTTTGTACTTCTTTCTATTACTAAATTTGTAGCAGTTGAACATTTGGATACAACATGTGGGATACCCATTTAAAGTAGAAGACAACCTTTTCTTTCCTCCTAATTAAAATTGTAGAATGGCAAAATGTATGATGCAAATCAAACACAATTTAGAGCATATGGGACAGAGGTATTGTACAATTTTCATGGTGTTCTCAAAAGGCGAAGGGAAAGCAAGTAGTAGTAATAATAAATTTAATTTGTGGTAGTGGGTTATTAATAATTGAAGAGTTTGAATAATTTGCAGCATGGGATATTAGACCCTCTTAGCTGCTTATATGATTGAACCAATTTGAATTCAAGGATCACAGTATCAAAGTTCATTGAATTGATAATGAAGTGTAAGATTGGGAAGAGCATTTTACAGCTACTAA
>Ga0315913_1007484_pt1 | contig 13101 bp, 15 predicted proteins | sample MpolsnodulesMG_FD_207736 | JGI IMG/M metagenome (GOLD analysis project Ga0315913, IMG submission 207736) | Medicago polymorpha root nodule microbial communities from Los Angeles, California, United States - small nodules | ecosystem: Host-associated > Plants > Roots > Nodule | place: USA... | reverse complement strand
CTCTCTATCTCTCTCACGCTCTCTCTCTCTCTCTCTCTCTCTCTATATATATATATATATATATATATATATATATATATATATATATATATATATATATATATCACGACGACCACCGCCGTTATCGTCTTCAACAAATCAGATTTGGTGTTTGATGTGATGGATGGTGGTGGTGAGAATGGTGGTGAACGGGTCCAGATCTGAATAGATTTTGTCGGTGGCGATGAGGACGAGTCTTGGAACAATGCGAAGTTATTAATTATGATGTCGGTTTGGATATTGGAGTTTGGGTGACGTCTTCATTTTACACATCCATTGGCGAGATTTGCGCAGTTATGCCTGGCGTCTTAGCAATTTTACTCGTAGCTTTAATCGTCTTTGTCTTTTTTGTTTTTGTTTTTAACACAAATGTTTTCTTTCTTTTTTGAAATCGCCTTTTTCGCTGAGATTGTTGTTCTTGCAAGGTTTGTTCAGGATGGCGAGATGGTGAATAACCCTTTTGAGGCAGTCTTTTATTGTGCTTCAGTAGGCGAATTCTTTGAAGGCTTTTTAGGGCGATTTTTCTTCTTGCATGTATTTCGGCGGGCTTGTTTATGGATCTTGAGGGCGAGTTGGACTCTTTTAAAGATCATTTAGGATGGCAAGTGATGTCATTTCTACTTTTTGAGAATACATGTTTGCTTCGTCCTTCATTTTGTAATTTACGCATTTTAGTGCTTCTAGGTGATTTGATTTTGCTAATGGCGCCTGAGGCGTTTCCTATTATTTGGTCTTGTGTGCGTTCTTTTGAAAGCGTTTGATGAACGTGGCTTAGTGTCGATGATGTTAGAGCCTTATTTAAATGTTAGCTTTTTCCTTGGTGACTTCTGAAGAGAGGTTTTTTGCGAAGTTTGTGTGTAGAACCCTTTGTGGCGTATGTGTATGTTTAGAGCCACATAGGGTTGACATTAATATATGTTCAGAGCCTCTTTAGGGTTGACAACACATTCAGATCCTCATAGGTTTGACAACGCCTTCAGAGCCTCATAGGGTTGACGCCACGTTCAGAGCCTCGTGGGGTTGACGCTTAGATTTGTTCAGAGCCTCTTTAGGGTTGACAACGCATTTAGAGCCTCATAGGGTTGACACCATGTTCAGAGCCCTCTTTTAGGGTTGACGTAATGTCGATGTTAAGATCCCTCTTTCAGGGTTGATGAAATGACGACGTTCAGAGCCCCCTTTCAGGGTTGACGTAATGGCTACGTTTAGAGCCCCCTTTCAGGGTTGACGTAATGTCGATGTTTGGAGCCCTCTTTCAGGGTTGACGTAATGTCGACGTTTAGAGCCCTATTTCAGGGTTGACCGAATGGCAACATTCAACAATTATTTTTTGCCTTTTTCTTTTTCCTCATTTCGACTAGGATCAAGTAGAGAAGATGACAACACTTTTCAAAAGGCAGGGTGCCTCGTTAAAAAATCAGCAAAACCCATTTTAAAGTTCGAGAAAGCTTAGTATAAATCTGTGTTTCACCTTTACGCTCTTTAATGGCGGGACCATTCCTTCCATATGGATTCTTTTTCAACATTTAAATTATGGCGTGTTGTTTGATGGATTCTCTTCTTTGTTTAATCTCTCCCTTGGCAGGCTTGTTTGCATTACAAACTTGATTTATCTGAAATATAACATTACTTTCAAACTTTGAAGTAATCAGTTAAATAAAGGAGTCTTAAATCGTAAGTAATCATATTTAATAAGAACTAAGTACTCTTTGTCTTCTTTAACTCTCCCATATTTTCTACTCTTCATCCCATTCTTTTTCTTTCTCCTACTAGATTCAAAATAATCTTTTTACTTAATTATCTTATGCTGCTACTCATCTTTGTTTCTTCTATTAAATTGAAATTGATTAGTCTTCTATTTCACCCTACTTCTTCTCGTAAAGCAGAGTTTGCTACCTCCCTATTTGAACTAACTCGCCCACTTCATACTCTTATTTTACGCTCATTCTCTGTCTCTTATTAACTTGAAACTAACTCGCTTGTTATCTTATTTTCTATGTCCTTATTTCCTTCTAGATAATTTGCACTGTTTATTTTCTACACGGGTTCATTTTGTCTTTATTCTAATCAATCGCTATTAGTCTATTATTTATGTTTTTACTAAGCAGTTAGTTCAGTTCTCTAAGTAAATGGTACATAAAATGGGTTCCCAGGAAAGAGAGGTGGGTCATCTGGACCACTTAAATACCAAGGCTTTCCTCAACAGAACCCTCATATGCGGCCTTTTAACAATACTACACTTCACTTGTGCCATGGGGGGTACCTAAAATAATTTTCCTAATGATTAAATTTGTTTTATAATTCAACTTAATAAATATAATTACAGCTATACTACTTTTTTCCCCTATTAAGCCAGAACTAACCCACCAAATTAACTATCTAATTGTGTACCCTTATTTAGCAATTCAAAACATAGCAAAATAAGAAAGATATGAAAAGTACAATTGTTCCTCCATGGTGTTGTTGGCATCAAGAGAAACCATAATGTATTCATCTCCGCCTATTCATTAGGATGACTATGATGGTGATGAATTGAGCTCCTCGGTTGGTTGGGTCCTCCTACGTCATCAATATCCATACTACACAGAACAAAAATAGCACAACAAAAACAACTGGAAAATTCAGTCAACAACTCTATGTTTATACAATTTTTATCAGACAAAAATTCTTCTTCAAATCAAAAAGTGTAAATATATCTTCTCAAAATATATTGGGCAAGAAATTTTCTTCAAATCAAATAGTGTAAATATATTTTCTCAAAATATAATGGGCGAGAAAATTTTCTTTAAATCTAAAAGTGTAAATATATTTTCTCATTATATATTGGGCGAGAAATTTATAAATATATTTTCTCAACATATTGGGTGAGAAATTTTTCTTCAAATCTAAAAGTGTAAATATATTTTCTCAAAATATATTAGGCGATAAATTTTCTTCAAATCTAAAACTGTGAAATTTATTTCTCAAAATATATTGGGCAAGATATTTTCTTCAAATATAAAAGTGTAAAATTTTTTTTTTCCCGCTAAACCAGGAGAGAGGACAGACATCAAGGAGAAGCAACGACTTCCTAACTAAGTAGCACACCGATGAACTCCCATCCTATACTGCCAATCTGAAAATTTTATTAAAAAAAGGGGGAAATACAAGAGGGGGGACTAGACCAAAACCCTCGAAGAAAAAAGAGAAAAGAAGAGCAATAGAAATAATAAAAACAACCGCCTTCGGAAATCTAAACTGAGGCATTCCACAACGGTCCGAATAAAAGTCCGGCTACAAATCAAAAGGTAAAACCGACAACCAAACTACACCATCTACAGAGTGACCTATAGCAGCCAACCTGTCAGCACAACAATTACGAGAGGATTGTGACCCCAATACCATGCAAATACCATGAAGCAACTTGCAAAAAAATAACCATAGGTTCAGCAAAAAAAATAATCACAGGTTTATGAGACAAATAGAAATTTTTAAAGGCAATTTTAGTGTCCGATATAAAAACAACGGACATTCCAGTACAAAACTATCATTGATCAGATGTAGAATTATTACCCGTAGAACGGGTTTTGTACGGCTTACCCACAATGATCTTCTTTAGGTGTTGCTTCTGTTTCCTTGTTAAAACAGGGAGGAAAGGTGATTCAACAGATTTTTTTATCATACTCCTTAACTCGTTGCCATAAATCCATGTCTTGCTCAATCCTAAAATTACTGTGAACCTCTGGCATAACATTCTGCGCTAGAGCATTCTGAATGAGAACCTCTTGCTCAACATTTCCAGTCCCATCAAGGGAGCCCTCTGTGGCCTCATGTGATACCAAAGAAAGATCAATAGTACAGCCAACATGTGGGGATCTGTGTGAATTAGATTGCACGTCATCGTGCTCAACCAAACGATCAGCTTGAACCTGTAATAGATCAACAAATACCTCATGCATATCATCGTGCTCAACAAGGGATGAGTGTGAGACATTCTCATGGGAACCCTTGGGACTCTGCACCAGCTCCCGCAGGCTCGAATGATTATGTTCCACATCATCAGGAAGCGTAGCAGTAACATCATCAACCTTGGGGATCTCCAACCCCTCCCGCGATGTCTGATGCAACCGCTCCACTCCTTCGGAATGCACGTCAACGTAATCTACTAGGAAACAACCTCCAACACTGGCCTAGTCTGTGGAAACTCATCAGTAGATATACAATAAAAAACATTATGAAGTGGAAAACTGAAAGAGTTGGATGACAGAGACGGTCTAGACACAGGGACAGCCGTCAGAGAAGTAACCATTGTTGAAGAAACAATATTAACTGGTACCATATGTGTATTAGAAATCAAAGCAGAGGATGGAATAGGAGCCGAAATTGACTGAGTAATGGAAGCCAGTGTTGGAGGGGCAGAAGAAGCCGTAACCCTATTAGTGGTAGTAACTGTGGAAGTGACAGGAACTGGAACCCAAGTCCATGTGCTTCCATTGGCTGAAGTTGATGCCCCCACATCATTATGATGTCGTGAAGGTTTAGGGGGTGCAGCTTCGGCTACAATAGGTTGTTTCCCACGATCAATTTCGTCCTTTGTTGCTTGCGGATGTAACCACCGACAAGTGGAGACATTGTGTCCAATGGAGTAACAGTGATGGCAAAATAAAGGTCTCCTCTCATATTGGACTTCCACTTTGAAAGCAAAACCATCCCGCTCAACTAGGACTTCATCATAAGCTCTCTTTGATAAATCAATGTCAACTAAAATGCGTGCGTAGTGCCCAAAAGTAAGGTACCTTGTCAGACCATCAATGTCAATAGGGGTGCCAACCGTGCTTGCGATTTCCTTCAATGTTCTCTCCTGCCAATACTCCTACAGTAAAACTCAATCAAGCGAATCCAAACTGATACATGTGTTTGCTTCTGAGAAAGGTATTTGAAGTCTTTGGTCCACTGAGATAACCTTAACAAACCCGACTTAAGATTGATTGTGCCTGCTGCCCATATTTTACGTAAATCATCCGCCGAATCTAAGTGAAAATCGTAGTATCCTTTGCCGAGAGGTACCATTTTCCAGCCAGACAATGTCTTCCAAATCTTTCCTATTTTAGTACTCAGGTCACGTGCAGCATAGGATTTATCCCCCTTATTTAACGTCAACCTGGCTCATAACACATTCTTGCATTCTTCTACTCCCCTTTGGTATTCATCCTGAAAGATTTTGATGCTCAAAGAATCTCCTTTCATGCATGGTATAGGTAAAGGTCTTTCTTCATTCACATTCGGACCTGCCAATGCGGCAATAAATGATTTAGCTCGAATTTCATGTGCTTGCACAAGAGCTGAAGAGATCGTGTCAGACACACACAACCAAGGACACATGCATGCCATCGAGGGTCTGCCTACAATTCACAAGACCCGATTCTAGGTATGAGTATTGCATGACTCAACCTTTGTAATGCCTAAGGAAATTAATGCGACTGCGCAAGCTCAAATGGAAAAATTAGGCCTAGGGCTTTGCGACAAGGAATCTCAGTTATGAAGAAACAGTCTATTCCAACCAATTCAATCAATGGACCGTATGAGAAATTTGCTAAGTGATTCCAACCAAATCCAAAGGAATGATGACGTAAAGGATTAGGAACTCAAGTAAACAAAAAGGCAGCCCACAAATGTTATAATAAGGCACCAAAACAAACACAAGAATCGGTGCAATTCACACTAATAAGAAGCAAAAATTATCCAAGAATAATATAACCTGAATTGAAGAATGACGGATTGGAATTTTGAATGATAAATGGCACTCATGCCGTAACCCTAGCAGAGTGTCCAATTCAAATTGAATCTTCTCAAAATATATTGGGCGAGAATTTTTCTTCAAATCTAAAAGTGTAAAATATATTGGGCGAGAATTTTTCTTCAAATCTAAAAATGTAAAATATATTTTCTCAAAAATATATTGTGTGAATAATTTTCTTCAAATCTAAAAGTGTAAAATATATTTTTTCAAAATATATTGGGCGAGAAATTTTTATTCAAATCTAAAAGTGTAAGTATATTTTCTCAAAACATAATGGACAAGAAATTTTTCTTCAAATCTAAAAGTGTAAATATATTTTCTCAAAATATATTGGGCGAGAAATTTTTCTTCAAATCTAAAAGTGTAAATATATTTTCTCAAAATATGTTGAGCAAATTTTTTGAAATTGTAAAAAGTATTTTGCCCAACGTTGAAACATATAGATTAAGATCAATATAATTAAAAGATGATAGTTCCTGGCAGGGTCCTATTGCTATTACAAAGGAAAACAATGCACTAAAACAATGAAAGCACATGACACCGAAATACAAAACAACAAATATTGTCGATAAAAGTTTGAAGCAATTAAAATAATTAAAACATGACGGTTGTACGATAATCTACCCATTAAAATGAACATATAATATGTATATAGGCATATATAAAAGAATTGATGAAAGTGACGTGTGCCTATGAGTATAACAACATGTTATTTGTTCACATAATCACAATTTTAGAAGGATAAAACCTGATTTGGTTGTCGGGATCGTTGCTTATGAGGATATATTTGTGGATCGCCAGTGAGTAGCGATGTTGTTTTGATCTTCGCCGGCCATCTTTTCCTTGAGATCGCCGAGAAGTTTTTTGGTATTTGCCGGCTACCGTTTTTTAAGATCGCCGGTAGGTTTTTAGGTTTATGAGTGTGTCTAGGTTAGTTTTACCGTTTCCTACAGACGGCGCCAATTGCACTGGCCAAAGTACAATTATCGATATTAGGATTTAGTATTGTATTGGTCATGCCTTGAGAAGGCTCTTATGGGTGGTATTTATAGCTCTCTATGGGCTTGATATCTTATGACTTAAGCCCAAGCAATGAGGTCATTTAAGTCTTTCTGCCAAGCTCTTGAGGCTTTTGGAAGATGGTGGAGGCGGCGCCATCGGAGGGGAACGCCGTAGGCCTTAGAGCCCTTTAGTAGGGCACATAGACCTCTAGGAGGGCCCAAAGACCCTTTGGGAGGACTCCAAGGTCCTTAGGAAGGTATTGACGGTTCAATTGTTCAACTCGATAATTAGCAAAACTTATTAGAAATAGAATTGAAAAGAGATGGCGAAGAGGTTTGTAGGGTTTAATTGCTCTGTCCAATGCGACATTAGGTTTTATGTGATTTAGATGCGTAATGGCGATTAGACAATCCTTGAATCCCTCTTTCCGTCTTTGTTGGAATTAACTTAGTAAAACAACAATTATGTCGTGTCTATTTTGATTTAAGAAAATAATATTTAAAACTCCGTGACATATCTATGGAAATATGTTCCCTACAATTCAACTAGTTACAATTGCGGGGCTTAAGATGAGTTAAAAAAAAACCCTAGATTCATACTTAAATGTCCTAAACAACTAAATTAAGAAAATTAGCAATTTTACTACTGCCAAGGTCAGAAAGAACCTCGGGTTGTCAGGCCTACTATTCCCCTAGATATCAGTTTTCAAGATTAACAATACTGATTCTCAGTTGAAAAAGCATTATCGAACAAGCATGTACAAAATTAAATCTGACATTTGAAACATAAACTGAATAAAATTTTTTATTAATTGAATCCACCAAATAAGAATGAGTTCATCTTGGAACCCTAATCAAAGAGGTTTAGTTACACATGGCAACATACATCATTACAAAACAATATAAAAACATACCCTAAAGAGAACAAGAGGAGGATGAAAATGCTCTTCCTTGAAGCTCTGATGCTTGACCCTTGTCTTAAACCGTTAGCTTTTTGAATAAATAAAAGTGTGTCCAAGGGTTTCTAAATATATTGCATTATTACTTAGGGTTTAAGAGAAGAAAATTGTGTTTTTTCCATCGATCCAGCATGAAAAACAAGCAAACTTCCTTTTCTACCCGTAGCCATGTGCAGGGTACATGATGCAGTAGAAAATACTCCCTCACTTAATGTCTTGATTTGCCGATTTACATAATTTCTCACTACAAAACACTCAAAACACCTATGGAGTTGCATGATTTAAGATAAAAGTGAATTACAATGACTTGAATGAAAACAATACAACATGTACCTAAAACCATTGACAACTCCTATAAATTACATCTTATTTGTCTTCAAATGCAAAGAAAACTAATAAAAAATAACCTAAAATATCATATGTAGCTATGTCATCAACTTTCCTAAAGTTAATCAAGTTTTAGTCATTATGTTTCAAACCATTTTATTGAACATAGAGGTTGTATAGCCTCACAAAAATCCCCATTTCCTCTACACTAAGGGAGTCTTCATTGGAGTCATTATCCTCTTGAACAAAAGAGGTTACCTTGGACGAAGAGGCCTTTAAAGCGATGTACTTCTTCTCATTCTTCTTTACACTATATATCCTCACTAACTTTTGACATTGCGATTTCATGCTCATGTTCCTTAAGCTTTCCAAATAAGGTGGTAGTTCCTAGAGTGTTGAGATTTTGAGACTCCTTGACGGAGGTTACCTTTGCTAGCAATTCCTTACTCATGTTGTTGAGTGCGTGTATTAATATTTGGTTGTTTGACATCTTAGGTACTCTCATAGAGAGTTGCTAAAGCTTCCCACATTGTGTTATCCATTTTACAATTTGAAACCGAGTGATACTCATTTATGCCTAGGGCAGAGACGAGTATGTTACTCACTTTCAAATCTTATTGGATTTTCTTTTTGTCATCGGCTTTCCAATACGCCTTAGGCTTATTTTTCATGACACCGTCAACATCTATTTGCGGTTGAATCGTCTGTTGGCGACGACATCCCAAAGATACATGTTAACTGATTGGATATGCACGCACAATCATTCTTTCCAATATTCGTAATTTTCACTATAAAAAATGGGAGCTTTATTATATGCCCGTTTAGGATCCTTGTTTGTAATATCAACTCTATCGGTGATTAAATTGTGACAGATAAACCATGCTCCTGATGCCACTTGTTGGCCGATATGACGAGAAAAATAATAAGCTAGAGAGGGTAAACAGTTGCCCCCTTTCTCAAAAGGGTGTTTTGAAAAAGCGTTTAAATAAATTGAATTTAACTATTGGAATTAATGAAATCGATACAAAGAAACAAAAGACACAAAGATAATAACACTGTTAAACTTTGAACGAGAAATTGACACTCAAATTGATGTTGACTTAAAAATTATTGATACATAATATAATCCACAAAACCAACAACAATGTCAACCCAAACCTAAACTTATGAAATACATCACTATCACAAGAAACAAGCACTACGCCAATTTTGACATTTAATAGCGCTTAATTAATAGCACTTTTAAGGAGAGTGCTATTAAAAAACGGACTCTGATACCTATAATAGCAATTTCGTTGCGGGTGTTATTATTATTGGACATATACAATACCACTTTCTATAAATGTGCTAATAAAGCGTACTTAAAAAAATAAAAAAAAATAAAGGAAGTGAATGATAGCACTTTTCATAGGAACGCTAATATAGAGGAAAACTACTTGTTATCGTTTTATAAGAAAGTGCTATCTTAGCACCGATAAAAAAAACTATATCTCTCAACAAAAAAAAATACAAAAAGTTCAAAAACAAAAACGCAGTTTTTTCATTCCTCGCGCTAAGATGTTTTCGTTTCCCTCTCTTCTCACCTCATCGATCCCTCTCACAGACGCATAACCCCACTTCAAATTCAGAACCGTTCCTCTCACAATCTCTCTTCTTCCTCGTAGAACCTGTCTTCACCATCAAACCTCTCTCACAAACTCATCTCCGTCCTCATCGATCAAGCACCGACCTTTCACACCATTAAATCCCCTCTTCATCATCACCCCTTCAAATCCAAAATTCCCAGAAATCCAAGACGAGCGAAACCATCATCTCATCTTCTCACATCTGAAACCTTCACACTCATTCCTTCATCGAACTCATATCTGTAAGTTTTTACTTTTTCCCTTTGTTTTGATTTTGAAAATTTTATTATCATTTTGTTTGATATATTGTCGTTTGTGATTTTTGTAGATTTAGTTTGATTTGATCATGGTGGGTTTGAAGGTATTGAACTTTTTGTCAGATTTTATCTAATCAGGTATCACTTCGTTTGTATTTTTCTCAGTGTAAACATGTTTAAATGTTTTACAGTATAGACCTTGAATTGTGTTGGGTGTTTCTTTTGATCAATTCATTTGGGGTTGTTGGTGGTTTGATTTGGATATTTGTTTGTGTAATTTTGTAATTTGGACAGTTTCTTTATGTTTTCTGCCATCAATTGTGTACATTATTACCCTTGTAAATCAATTTTAAGTTCTAAACACATCAAAACTAGTTAGTCCCTACCTTAATTGTAGTTGTAATTTGCACGTCATTCTTCGTCGAAACTATTTGAAAGATAGGCACTCTTTCTGGTATTGTTATTTTGGGATGTCAATTTTGATTTTGTGATTTGAACAAAGGAACCTATTCTGATTTGGTTATGTGATATGATTGTGTTTGAAAAAATGGTTCTATTAGACGTGGGACTAGGTTTGTTGTGAACTGTGTTTCGTCTTGCAATTGGCTGGTGTTGTGTTTTCTAGTCATTTCGGTTTAGAGCCTGTTCAGTCCGCTTTATGTCGGTGTTTCTGTTTCTACGGGAGGTATTTGCGTGTCACCGTGTTCAGGTGGGCTTGCTCAGCCAAGGTAGAGGTGTTATTTGCCTCAATTGTTGGACTGTTTTAGTGTCTTTAGTCTCTTTAGAAGCCTTCATGTCCATATGGCATTATCAACCACCATTTTAGATGGCATTTCAAAACCAGTTCCAAGGTATTTCAACTAAAAAGCATTATAGCATAATGAAAATGATTTTGATTTTGGCAATGACATGTCGACACCGATATTAATTTCGTCTGTCTTCTTGTTTTATGATTGTGATACGAGGCATTGCTTTTTACGTGTTGATTTGATTTATTGGTAAAAATTGTATGCATGTTCTTCGTTAAACTTGTTTTAATTTTATATAGATTTTGAAATTAAATATTGTTGCATGCACCGAAAGGGTATAGAGAAAGCTTGTTAATTTCATTAGGTATGTGGTTGAATCCATATTTCTTTTAGTCTAATTTGATATGGATTCAACCACATATCTAATTAAATATTGTTGAGGCCAGCTGGAATTTAATTTTGATGTGTTGAATTATAAAAAGTATGTCATTTTTTATGTGTTTAATTAGAAGAAAGTGAGCAGTTCCATTATGAATATGTATCTTAAAATGCATTTTTGTGTACCGTGAAATTGATGAAATATTTATATATATTTGAATATGATTTGATCATGTGATTCATAATTATTCGTTTTGTTGTTATTTTCTCAACTGTTCATGTAGAATTCCTTTGAAATGACTAGATTTTTTTAGAGATTTGTAAGATTTAAAATTTTCAAGAATGTATTTATACTCATGGAAGCATATGTATATACTCTGATATTTGTTCTATTCCTTGAATTAATCTTGTCAAGACATTCTTTGATCATATTATGTATGTCTATTGGCTAGTGAAGATTTAAATACCAATCATGCCTGTGAGACACCATTGCATGATCATCATTTGCTTTACATCTGACATTTGGGTGGGTTTTATCTCCCTCTTAAGAATTGTTTGTTCCTTTATATTCATTAATTTTTCAGATTCTACAATACCTCAACTTGATGATACTCTTACTTACATTTTCACATTTCTAAACATGCATTAAATTGTTGTTGTTCAACTCATTCAATTAAAAATAAAACGTGTACTTTGAATTTTCTAAACTTCAATATATGATATATTGTCTAATTCAAGTTAATTTGTTTGGACATGCCTAATACTTGGTACTAATTGCAACTCTTGTATATAAAGGTCAGAAAAGTATTGAGATCTACCAATGCTATATTGGCTAGAAGGTGTAAGTCCCTTCTCAACCTTTGAAATCTACCAATGCAATATTGGCTAGAAGGTGTAAGTCCCTTCTCAACCATTATCTCATAGTTTAATTTATTTTGAAATTGAAATAAACTTTTCAGTCTATAAATTGGTATTAGAGAAGAGTGAGTATGAGTTTGTTGTATTCTACATGGATATGGTATATAGTTTATTATTGGTTGATTTGGAAACAAATATGTAACGAAAGCAAATCGCAGCTATAGTGAAGAGCCAACTATGAAGACAAGTGGTAGAGTGAATAAGAAGATACATTAGGAATCAAAGTTGTATCCCTCTTTCTAGGTATGAAAACACATCATGAAGGCCAAGTATGTGTTTGTATCATTACAATTGTGTGATAAATAGATAGATAAGATTCAGGTCTTAAATTGCAGTTAAAAATCAAATTTATTTTTAATCCTTGATGTTTGAAGTATATTAAATCATGGATGCAGGTGTGGAAGTGCATGGATCCTTGCAGATAAGGAGCATAGCATTTAAATGAATTAACTATTTGATTGAAAAAGGCAGCAAAGGAGCTTGGCATTTAAAGGAATGAGATGATAATGTACTGATATGTTATTTAATTAATAGTCTTACTCATTCTAAAAAATGATTCTTGATGCATAGATGAACTAATGATATAGTAATTAATTTTGTATTACTTAAATTATGTAATTGGTTATTTTAGTTGTTGTGATGAATGTACTTTAGCTTTGATTTATTGATTATTGGTATATGACTTTGTATTGGTGTGACAGATGAAGGAATGTACTTCATGCTTTCATGAAATTGCAAGCTTTCTACCTAGCCTTCACCATGTAATGGTAGGTCATAATCATCATGTTGATGGCTACATGACTGTTAATCTGTTATAGTCCTATGCACTATGCATTTATTTACACAAATATAGTTTTCTTTTCTTTATCTGTTAAAAAATTATCCATTGCACACTCTTGATCCCTTCAAAATACAAGTCATTGAGTTTTGTGTGTGTGTGTGTTACTAGACAGGGAAACCTTATCAATTTATTACATGAAGGTAAACAACACATAATTTTATTTTGTACGTACATGAAGTTCTAGCGCAAGTCATTCAAGAAGCAGGTTGTACAAAGGAGTTTTTCTTA
>Ga0315913_1007483_pt1 | contig 13102 bp, 12 predicted proteins | sample MpolsnodulesMG_FD_207736 | JGI IMG/M metagenome (GOLD analysis project Ga0315913, IMG submission 207736) | Medicago polymorpha root nodule microbial communities from Los Angeles, California, United States - small nodules | ecosystem: Host-associated > Plants > Roots > Nodule | place: USA... | reverse complement strand
TGCTCTTTTGGCCCCTTATCTTTACAAAAAAGTTGCGATTTTGGCCCCTTTTTTGGGACACGTGGCGGCTTCTCAGCATAGTTGCGAAAATTAGGGGGTCAAAATTGCATTTTTTTTGTTAGGGGGCTAAAATCGCTACGACGGCAAACATAGGGGGCCAAAAGTGCATTTAAGCCAAACTTATTTACTCATCGTAATCGTTTCATAATGTAATTATTTATAAAATTTTGCAACAAAATTGTTTCTTTTTATAATCAAATTAACCACTAATAAATTTAGGTTTTAATGTTGTTAGAAGAAACAAAAGCATAAAAAAAAAAAAATCAAATGTAACAATAAACTTGTTCACAATGTCGTAATTGCGATTTGTCACGGTGTTTTGTAAGCTTGCGGCGTTCAATTTCGTGATTTTCGCGGGAACAGACCTATTTTTAATATCTTAAATCTAACAAAGTAATTCAAAGTTCTTACCAAAATCAATACATCATTTCCAAAAACAAAATTCCTTAAATATTGTATATCAACAGTCCAACACACAAATTCAATAAAATAAACGCCCTAAAAAAGTTCCCGTCTCTGTTATGTTTGGATTGACTGTGGAATTGGCAAAATCACAGGTGATTTTGAAAAGAACTACACTTTGGAATTTCACAAAGTAAAGCGTCACCATGATTTTGTCGAACTCACCGCTAATCTAAACATATGTAAAAATTATCTGTTTTTTCTTCTTTTTCCTTTCAATTTTCACACTTATACTATATAAAACAAATTATATAACACAAACAGCAATCAAATTAAACCAGAGAAACCCTAGTTCTTCAACAAAACAATCATAAACACAACAAAGACAAAAACCCTAAAAAACTAACGATTGAAGGCGTTTAAATAAGACGATTCATAAAAAGACAAAAACCCTAAAATCGAAGAAAAGAGAAACGAACCTGGCCCTTGACTTTGAGGTTGATGTGAGCACCACCTGCTTCGGGCTTCTTGTCTTCCTCTGTGTTGGGAGCAGCTGCACCTGACGACATCTTCAGAATCTCAGACTCAACAAACGCGATTCTCTGAACAAAAGCGCTTTTCTGTGTTACCGCCGACAATTGTGTGTGTTGTGAAATGGGTTTCTTATAGGATGGAGAAATCGACGGTTCAGATTCTCACGTTTTGGGCCCGCAAGCTACATAATTACTTTGGGCCTAGGCCCGATGATTTTTTTTAACTAATAAGAAAGTTTTTTGTCGGTGTAAAACGAGTATTCTCGGCGCGTAATTGCGAATGACAATTGCTTTTGTGATATTCAGAAGTTCTTAACAACACAAGTAAATTAATAAAATACCCCCAGCGGTAGTTAGCTACCGTTGGGTTATAACTAGAAACCCAGCGACAGTTAACTGTCGCCGGATTTTTTGGTCTTTTACTTGTGTTCTTAGGACATTTTGAATGAATAAGAAGAAGTTGATAATTATCTTTGATAAAAAAAAAGCTGATATATATCTCTCTCATTATCTCATATCTTTGGTAAGACAATTAGGGCTCTAAAAAAAGTAAGATAATTAGGGTGTAATCCGTCGCTTTAGTTTGATTTTAGAGAGAAAAAAAAAATCCCAAACCAATGAAAAATTGATGGGTTGGTTCATATTTTGAACTATTCTTTATCCTTTCACAAATTATGGGTCAAACTAAATCGATGAACAATTGGTTAATTTGTTTCAGATCAATTCAAAAAAATGAATTATATGATTAATTATTATTATTGAAATGTGTTGAAGGAGTGTGTGTATCTTGACATTGCTCGTATTCTTGCTCTCCAATTTCCACCAAAGGCTCACTAAAAAAAATTACCAGCATGGCGAAAAACATTCTTGCAAGCAACCCTGATTAACTTTAATTCCGCCCTTTTTTGAGGGTTTTGAAAAACATTTATGAAAAAAATCCCTTCAAAGATTTGAACCCATGCCATGTTGGTTACTTTAGAGCATTTTAACCACCAAGCCACTTGCTGCTTTTGTAACATCATTTGACTTCCACTACATGATATCCAATATTAAACTCCCTTTTCAAAAAACCAATTAATTCCTTTTTTTTTCCAAACGGTTTTGAACCCTTTTTTCTCCCTTCTCCTTCGCAATCTAAACTCAAAAGTCTGCGGTTTTCAACCATTTCTTCCCCTTTTTCCTGTAACATATGTTTTGAAAAATGAAAATGTAGGTGACCTTATAGGCTTATATGGTTGAATCACTTGATATGTTTCTCATACTAACTTTATACGTATTTTGAACTATTTAATTAGCTCATTGTTTAAATTTTGCTCATTGTTTAGATTTTGTATGATCAGTTCCAACTTCGGTGCATTTTGCTCATTGTAGTTTATATTGAAATGTTATACATAATATATTTAAATATGTCGACAACTAATAATATAGTCAACATGATCTTCCCTCCAAAAAAAAAAAAGTCAACATGATGCTTATATATAAAAATCGAAACAAACCTGTGTATCACACGGGTCAGGGTCTTGTAAATAAAAAAGAGAGTACAAAAGCTGGGGGACATAAACCTAACCCAGGAACCACAAATCAACCTAACCCAACAACCACAAATCAACCCTAAAAAGGGTAATACATCGATGATTAACAAAAGTGGTATAAGATAAACAACTGGACGAAAATCCAGTGACAAACCAAAACGCGTCGCGGATATATACGCACCAAAGCACAAACCAGCAAGCCCAACGTGGAGCCCAAAACCAATTTGCAAAAAAAGTCGATGTGTACAAAGTCGCAACTCGCAAGCATTGAAGAACCGTGCATTAAACCAGAAACAAGCCCGACAAAATCAAACTCATTTTTTTTAGTATGGTTTATGAATCTACCGCCAACACGGAGAATATCATGAACCATAAGCCCCTGAAAAATACAGCGAGCGTCAACAGCCCTTTCAAGCCTTACGAACCCCCACACGAAACATACCGTATCTGAAAAACACTGGGTTTACTCAACTGGGTTTTTCTATTTTGCACATAAGTCAAGTTTTATGTCCCCCAATTTATTGTATTTTTTTTAAACAAGCCAAAATGAAATTATATACCACGAAAATGTTCCTAGAAGCACAAGATGTGTCAGAGGAACTTAAAAGTTTTACAAACAATCACAAACAAAGAAAAGTGGAAGAAACTACACATTACATGGCAATCATTAAAAGGTGCAACCACCAATTATAAAAATCAAAAGCTAAACAAGGATTCTTTGCTTTCAACTATCAGAAAGACAAAAGCCTGACCCTATCTTGCAATTGAGCAATTGATTCCTCGTTGTTTTTAAAGCACCGATTGTTCATTTCTTTCCAAATTATCCATACACAAGCAAGCCAAACAATATGTATTTTATTCCGAGCTTATTTTGAGAAACCACCCAAATTACTAAAATGAAGGATGTGACCAGACATTGTAGAAAGAACATCAACTTAAAGTACTAGTGCCTCCTTAGCCAATGGTGTTAGGCCCATCAATTTCAATCAGTGTAGGGAGCGCCACCACTTTATATGCAAAGTTGTTTGGCAAATTTTCAAACTTTGCAATGTTGCCTGGCATATTTTCAAACAAAATGTCGTTGACCTAATTTCCATATAAGTCTACACCCTCTGTTTTATTAATTAAAAGTCTTATTTTTATCTAGTTTTTTTAGTCAAAAGGAAGATTATATTAAATAAAAAGAAAGAGATACAAAGCCTGGGACATTAGACCTGATCCAGGAACACATGGATACAACGTTATAAATCATACCTAATGATCAACTCTAATCTATCTGAACAAAAAATTCACTAATGCACGGGTGTAACCCAGCGAACCCGCATTTGGGCGCGAAACCAAGTTACAAAAAATATGAAAAAGTGAACATCTGCGAAGAACAATTAAGGTTTAATTTCGACGAAGTGATCGATCTTCAGCACGGTATCCAAATCCAAGTGCTAACAACTCATTGAACAAAGCAGCAAACATAAAGCTCTTTCGAGCACGAAGTACCAATGTGTAGGTAGACAAGACGACTTGAAACCTACAAATCTCAACAAATCTGGAAACATCAAAGAGTCGAAGAAGTCAGGCCAGCAAACACAATTCAAACAGTCGCGTTAGAACTCAAATCAAAGGATGAGCCCAATACGTTAGTAACCAGAACCTTTCGAGTTTGAGTCACAAGCATGCAACCACCGCAAAATGAGTACAAGTCTAAATCTTTTATTTTAATTATTATTTGGTTTATTTTTATTTTATTGTTTGAATTGACTTATTTTTGAGATTATGCAAAACAACTTATGCAAATAAATAAGATTTTATGTATCATTCATAAGTTTGTCAAGGTAGTTTATGAAAAAACAACTTACAAAAATAGTGAAACTTTATGAATTAACATAAAAACTTACATTTATTTGCATAAACTATTGTTCATAAGCTAAAAAATAAGTAAATCCAAACTAGCCCTTAGTCATTCAATTGATCAAGGAAGCTTTCAACGTTCCATGTGCCAAAAATTTTATATGCACGTTTAACACAAATGCTAAAATTCACGAGACCTTATGCAAACATCCTCTTCCATTCTTTCACTGATACCGTTGTGTCCCTTTTATTTATGTTCAAAAATCAAAATTGACCAGGATTAATAGCTTCTCTCTCACATGAAAACAAGATAGCCAAGAATGGTCCATGTTGGTTCTAAGCCTCAAATGCTTTTAATATTAAGGATGCCTTTCCATAATTTTCACATGTGGTCTGCTCCTCTATGATAATATCTCATGAATTATTGAGCATAACTCTCTTAAATTGCTGCTAACAATAAGTCATGATTAAAAAAAGCTTATATAGGTAGGGTTTCATTGAAATTTAAAGAAATAAGAAAAGTTATAAGCTTAAGACAAAACAAGAAAACAGCAAAAATTCTAGAGGAACGAAATTATCCTACTCTAGATGCATCAATAGCAGGAAAATTTGTAGTTTCAAGCGTGATCAAGGTGGATCCTCGAGTCGCTGTGAAACTCGCGAGTGATTGTAGCAAGGGCGCCAGGTATAATCTGAGCACGTGTGAGTCCAAGAGTGTTGGGGACAATGTCCCAGAAGCTTCCATGGTGGTAGTGGGCAGCATCTCTGTTGGCAGGGAGCAAGTTGACATTGTAGGTAGAAGCAGCATAGAGATGGGATTCAGGTATGTCTTCGATTGTTGTAGAGGCAGAGAAGTTGAGAGTGGGAGTTTGGTTCATCGAGTAGTGTCCAACTTGGTTGTCACTTCTGTGGGTTGTTGCATTGTGGGTGCCTGATTGAGCATTCCAGCCAGGTTCGTTGAATAAGGAACCAGAGAGTTGTCGGCAGACGACAGCTCCAGCAGCAGATCCATTGGGTGAGCATTCAGAAAGTGGTTGAGATGCTCTCCAAAATTGGCAGTAATTAGCCATCATATGATTGAGGGTGCCGAACCATTCAATAGATTCGTCAAAGCCAAGGAAAGAGGTCCAATTATTTACTACTTCATGTTCATTAACATCAAGTAGTACGGGGCAGCCTACATGATCGATCTGCGCGGCAGCTTCTTGCCAAAGTTTGAGATTTCCTGCATAAGCATGAGAGGCACCGGGGCCAGTGAGATTAGCAATTTCATCTGCATTGTGAGCACAAGGCTGACTGAATAGGGTGGCCACGTATTTGGGGCCGTCAACATCAGTGGTGAATGATGATCCGGTCACATTGGCACGAGTAGCAACAGTGCAAGTTGATCTGAGTCGAGAAGCAAATAAATATATGTGAGGTAGATGAGTGGTGAGGTGGTTTTGGAGGCGGTAGCAGCGGTTGTGGCTCCATCCGGGGCGGGCGGGAATTGAAGGGGAAACATTTCCCGGCCAAAAACAAGAAATGTTCTTGAAGCATTGAACAAGAGGACCAGGGACGGAAACATTCTTTAGGGAGTATTGGGTTTGAAAATCATTCAGCAAAGTCAGGATTTCAGAACCGGGGGACAGCAAACCAGCGCATTCCATAGCACGAAAGACCTGGATGTAGAACAGAATACCAAAATAAATTTGAGAATAGGGGGGAACCCATCCCATACAGTCGTCGGTCCATCTTTTCGTGGAAGCCATGAGATAGTCCATATGTTTAAGGTAGCACATAGGAGTAGCAAAGCAAGGTAGGAAGGTAGATATCCGAGGATAAGTGATTGTGCGGTACGGGAAGTTTGCAGCGGTATTGAAAATCAAAGTTTCAACAACATTGTCTCTTGATCTAGAGGGAACGGTGACATTTTTACTTGCTTCAAAGCGAGTTCGCTTAAGAGAAGCAGTAGCTTTGTCTTTTTCCATTTGAGCATTGGATTTTTAATCAGGTCTCTAGCAGTTGCACAACAAAGACAATTGGCCCAAGAGGGTTGGGTGGAGGATCAACAGGGCCTGGAATTGTGCATCAATGTATGTTGTTTGCATCTTTTTCATCTGCTTTTATGCATGTTAATCCCTCACTCTCTCACACCAATATCTCTATTCTTAACTTGATTTTAATTCCCTATTCAATTTTTATAATGACCCTTAATAACCCTTGAATGGAAATCAATTACTGGTAATTTAGTACTACATTACCATGATTTCTTTTTGGTCAAATTATTGAGTGCGCCTCTTCATTGACAAGTATACTACTTTCAAACTTTCCTTCATTCATCGGTAAGAATTCTGCTCTTCAAGCAATTTTTGCTCATTCCCAAGTGAAATGACCAAAATGCCTCTATGTGTATTGTTATAAGCCCAGACAGAACCTCATTTCCTCATTTGCAATCTCAAATCTCTCTCAAATTACCCAACTCCGAAATTCCTTTAACTTTAAATCAAACAACACTCCAATAACAAGAACAAGTAAGTTCTCACTTAAATTATGTTGGTATGATATATTTTTTCTCTTAAACTAGAATTTTTTAGGTTTAGTGTTTTGTTAAAATTTTGATTTTTTTTTTGCAAGAAATGATACAATGTTACATGTAAATGACTTATAGTGCTTAATTGTTATGATGTTTAGATGTTTGCTTGTTTATGTTGTAGTTATCATTTTTAGGGTTTATGTATAATTTGCACTCCAAGTGTTTGATGAAATGTTTGAATGACTTTTTCATTGATTATTTTTAATTTCTTATTGAAGGTTTTACGAACGTTAACCTATTGTCACTAATAAACGTTTATCCATTCCTAGACTAACCATGTTTATTAGAACAATTCAATTAGGTCTAAGTTGAAAGCTATGGTCAATAGTCATTCATTCTCACTAAATCATGTTTATATTTGATCAGGATATAAAAAGCATTAAGAACAATTGAATTGAATAAAAACTAGATTGTCATTCACAATAAATAGAGTTTCACAGCAACATGTTTCAATTAGGGTTCCAATGAATCATCTTAGACCTAATCTCTAAGAGATTTAGCTACTCATAATAGAGTTCACAAATATCATAATCATTAATTGAATCAAAACATACATGAACTGATAGAAGGTTGAAGAAATCGCCCTCCTAGCCGTCTTTAGGTCTCAAAATCGCACTTTGCTCTTCTCAATTCGTAACTCTTGTCTTCAGAATAGACTTCAGCTTAAATAGGCTCAGAAATTCGCCCAAAATCGTGTCACGTTTCAAGTAAATCGTGACATGTTTTCACTTTGAATAACAAACAGCTGAATTAGGGTTTCATGAAATCGTGTCACATTTTTGCCATCGTGACACGTTTTGCTCAATGCCGAGAGCATGTTTTTGCGTTGCCAAATCGTGTCACGTTTTTACCAAATCGTGACACATTTTCCTTCTATGCATTTTCTTCAGCTTTTCTGCTTTTCTTGCTGCTTAAGTTGCCTTGTGAAATCCAAAATGTGATGAAATTACATATAAAATTACGTAATGACGAGATGTCATCAACAATCAAGGGACAATCTTAGGAGACTTAATAGCCAAGAAAACGAAAATAGAGCAATCTCAATTTTCGTCGTAGATCCAATAAGCTCAGAGTTCAATACTGAAGTGGCCCCAAGGTTGATTGCAAGTGCTCTTAGCCCACATTCCTTTAACTTTAGGACAGAAGTTTTCTTAAAGACTTCGGCAAGCTGATAGCCTAACCTGAGACAACTTCATACATATTAAGAATACTTTTCATTTTGTGCGCTACCTCTTCTGTAGCCTTGAAAAGTTGAGTAATAATAGGCGCATCCCGACATACTTTTGCTCCATGTATTTCACCTTTGACTTCTGCCTGTTGTATAAAAGTCGATAGTCCGTCAACACACAAGATAACATATACGGGGACAACGGGTCTAGGTATAACATGCCCAACTGACTCTTGATTTACTAACACCGCAGTCTCTATACACATCATAATCCAGTCCACCCATTGTTGACAAAACTCCATCTTTAACATCACCTCCTTTAAATACAACCAATCAATTCGGTTATAGGCCTTGCTAATGTCAAGCTTCAAGGCCATATTACCTTGCTTACCTTCAGTTTTCAACTTCATATAGTGAACAACTTCAATAGCAACCATTGCATTATCTAAAATAGACCTCCCTGGCACAAATGCTGAGAAAAACACTTATGCAGCACTACCTTTAGCCAATTTGCTAGCACCTTCGGCAACACTTTGTATAAAACATTACAAAGAGCTATTGGCCGCCAATCTCTCATAGTTCGTTGTTCGGTACCTTTTGGAATGAGTGCAATATTAGTTGCATTTAGGGACACCAATAATTGACCATTGGCTAACCAAGAAACATAGTCCCTAAAAATATCATGACTACATATCTTCCAAAAATGCTGATAAAATCCCGGATTAAATCCGTCTGGCCCTAGACACTTGTCTGACTGCATTGAAAACACTGTTTCCTTAAATTCCTCTATTTGAAACAGTGCCATAAGTTGAATATTATCCTCATTGGTTATTACGTGTCTAATTGCATTCAACACCGTTGTTCTTACACTATTTTTGGCCTGAAACAATTCATGAAAATAATCTCTAGCTACACTTGCCATCCGAGTTTCATTTGTCACCCTCGTTCCATCATCCTTTTCTAACGAGGTAATTTTATTTACCTTTTTTCTTGTCGTGGTTGAAGCGTGGAAGAAGTTTGTGCTAACATCATCATCCTTGTACCAATGAGTTTTCGCTCTTTGTCTCCAATACATATCCTCTTGTACTAACAAACGAGTCATCCTTCTCGGTAACCCTTCATAATGCATCGTGTCATTTGATCCCCGTAATCTCAGATGTCTCTTCTACAATCTTTTATATAATTTTTCAACCTATTATAATGAGTCTTGTTCCGATGCTTTAAATCTTCGGCACACCCTTCTAATTTGAAAAGAACATCTCTGCCAGTGTGCTGCTACCAGCTAGACTCCACCGCATCACGTAAACTCGGTTCAATCCTCCAAGCATTCTCATACCAAAATTTTTTTCGGATTCTTCGGGGGCGCACCATAGGGACTTGATTAATAAGAATGGGTTAGTAATCAGATATCAGAGCAACTAAATTATCCAACGACACATTTGAAAAGAGGTGAAACCATGCTTCATTTGCCAATGCACAGTCAAGTCTCTCCTCAACCGCTCTATATGTGCTGAAACTAGTCAATTTAATGTTGTCATTATAGATTCTATCATTATTACTATTAGAGAACACACAACTGCGATAATAAAATATAACTATTCATTTAAAATAAAATATTTTAATACTATTTTAACTGAAATTACAATATTGATTTTTCAACTTGTTTTTATGAAAATCAGAAGGACTATGTTTGTAGATACTTTTACAAACTTATTGAAAAATTGTAATTGTTAAAGATAAAGATCTCTGGCCTTTCGGATTGGGGACCTGCAACAACAGACGTCTGTGTGTTCTATACACTGCCCTTCTCTAAAGCCCCTTGACATGCAAAAATTGGGGCAAGTCAATGAACGACATGCGTCGTTATGAACGCAATTAGATGCACCTTCTTCTACAAACAATTAAACACCATTAGAGATATAGTCTAACATAATATTCTAGAGAAATATTTCTCATTTCAATCATATTATATACATTTTTATAAAATCCTACAACTTTAGTATTGAAATAAAAAATATATTCATTTAAAACATCACTCTCATATTCTACAAATGCAAGTCATTTCATTGAAAGCATAACAAGGTTTAATTGTGGAATTAGTTTGTTACCTGTAACCACACCTGAAGCAATGAACATAACTACAAAGATAAAGAAGAGAAGAGTTATGTGTGTTGTCATTATTTTTGGATAGACTGACAAGTAACACCTTACAATAGGTTATTTAAACAAGTCAATTGATTAATATCTTGTCAAAAAAGGTCAATTTGATTAATATCTTATTTGACTGGTTTTTTTTTTAGAATTATTTAATAATAATAATAATTTTCTTTTGACTAATAATAATATTATTTTTTAAAAAAAGATGCAACAACATCATATCATTTCATTGAAAGAAAAGTAAAAGAGTACAAAATAGAAAAGGGGATTAGACCAAAACCTTTTCAAAAGGTGGTGAATCTAAAGTTGAGCATTTCCAACCTATTCCTAATATACTCTCCTCTAACAAAAGATCTAAAGAGAATAGAGATAAACTAAAGTTTACCGGTTTGTCAGCACAAACATTTCCTTCCCTGTGTGTGCGCGCGCGTGTATACCTAGAATGATACATATACACAATTCTTCCATCTGTTTCTTATGCCCCAAGGTACAACATGATTAGACTTTGAATGATAATGATGATGATTGTAACACCCTATTTTCCGACGATAATTATTAAATAATAAGAATAAATTAAATAATTAGGATGTTGCAAAATTTCACATGATATCACATAATAGCATAAATTTACTTTTTTAAAAAATAATTTCAACAACGAAAAACAATTCCCTGATCTCATTAATAAAAATTTCTCCTGTCATTCAACATCGAAATAGAAATAACAATAGTTCTCAAGGTTTTAACTCAAAGATAAATAAATTCATCGTCAACCCCAACCTTGGTATTACATATCAGAACTCATATTCGACTACATGTCTAATCATCACTAAAGTAAAATTGACGGAAGATAAGCCTCGTCGCAATCTCCTAGGCGTCCCACAACTAGATCTCCTTGTCCTAAGTATCTGTACCCCACAGGAATAGACACCATAAATACAACAACAAGAAAAGGGGTGAGAAATCCAGCCATAACATATTATTGGGAAAAGAGTGCACATTAAATAAATATCAAAAGAATAGTCTCCACTATCTCATCACTCTCAGTAGTTACTATGTATAATCTCTTCATTTCACATATCACAGCAGCACATCATCTTCACACTCAAACACCCAATGCAAAATCATCATATATATGCATATGGACTCTCCTAACGACCTATATGATTGTGGTACCACTCCTACTCATCATTTTGCCAGAGTTATATTACTGGACTTTTCTCATCATAGTTTGCCAGAGATATGTTACTGGACTTCTCTATCAGTCATGCACTCCATCAGTCTTAGACTCTATATGAATGCATAGAAATAAATTCGACAAGTAACACAAGTATACACATATTCAATTAATTCACATATTAATGCAAGACTCTCACTAAAATGCACGACTCTAATGCAAGCACACAAATCATCAACATACTCATCATCATCATATATCACTCTCGTCATCGTTATACACACACACACACACACACATCACTCTCATCATCATAATGATATAGTTATCGTCATCCTCATCATCACCAAAATATAAACATTATCATCCTCATACTCATCTTCATCATAAATTAATCATCATCACTCTCATCGTATTTATTTATTAGTTATATATATATATATATTTAATATTAATCATCGACACTCTTTGTCATAGTTGTAGGATTCCTCATCATTACTCTCTATCAACCGTTTATATCACCACTTATTTTCTTCATTAATCCAACCCTTACTCGTAACTCATTTCTACATCAACATCCCCCTATTTTATTTTATTTTATTATTCATCTTACAGACGCACTCTATCCCATCATCTATTCTAGGCTCTCTATATACTTTACTTCTGATAGCATAACCTATTGTTCATTCTTAGTCTCAAGATGTATTCTAATTCATTATCATTACATATAATGTATCCTCTATATACAGCTAGGTTCTTCCCCACCATCGTCATATACTCTTTCGTAATTATTCTTCTCATTTAAAACGACTTTATATCTTATTACCATGTTCTCACATTCGTCGTCATCTATACATCAACTATTCTCATAATCTTAACGTAATCCTAATTTAAAGTTATTATCTCACTTTATCAATACTTTTGACTTCAGAAACTTTCCTCACTAAGGCTTCATTATAATTCAAGATTTTATTCTCTCGATACCGATCGTTATTATTATTGTCAACCAATATAACTATTACATCTTATCCTCTTTTCTATGCATCTTACTCTCTTCTAATCAATCCCCGTCTTATTCATCGTTATCGTCATTCCTATTATCTTTCATTACTTAATATTCAACCCCTTCCCCCTCCATTACACTTCGTCTAACGACACTCTCTTCATTTATGATCATCTAAAATTAGACTTCTATATTCTTTATTCAGTTTTACACCTTATACGTTATTGACTAACAAGCATCTTAAATTCTTTAACTACCCTAACTCTTTTACTCTTTCACTTAAAGGTATTCCTAAATTCATTATTGGTTTAAGGAGATTATGATTAACCTCATCAGTTATTCGGAAAAGCACCTACTTCATACTGCCTATTATCATCATTTTACGCCCCTTTTATTAAATCGTATATTTTTAGACTCACCACGTACCCACACTATTTGCTCTTTTAAATTCTCGTCTTATTAACCTTAATTAACTTAATAACTTTTCTCACTGTTATTATCATCCTTGACCTTACTCAATGCTTTAACTCCTACCACAACATAACCCACTTCATCACACTAGTGCAAAATTGACATAAGAATTATGTGTATTATACCTATTTTATTAAAAAAAAGGTGTGAAATATAAATAAGGTGGCAGTTTTGTAAATATA
>Ga0315913_1007481_pt1 | contig 13103 bp, 7 predicted proteins | sample MpolsnodulesMG_FD_207736 | JGI IMG/M metagenome (GOLD analysis project Ga0315913, IMG submission 207736) | Medicago polymorpha root nodule microbial communities from Los Angeles, California, United States - small nodules | ecosystem: Host-associated > Plants > Roots > Nodule | place: USA... | reverse complement strand
GGCAAGAAAGAACAAAAGAAAGAGAATCTAAAACAAGAAATTACAAGGAACCGGAAATTAAAACTAGAAAGGGATAAAAGGAAACCCAATTTGGTGCTCAATCTCTCCTTCACATTAGAAACCCAAATTCAAAACCATATTTGAAGATAAGGAAAAGTTAAACTCACCGAGTCTGAGTGACCAACTAAAGAATCAGAGATGACGTTGATTCCGTCACTTCACTAAACGCCGCAAGTGAGAGCTTTCAATTTGATGATTTTGATTTGTACTCTACCGTCTGATCTTGGACTGAAAAAGGGGAATTGGTGTTTGAAGAAGAAGATTTTTTTTTCTAATTTTAGGGTTCATATAATTTGATTTACAAATTTGATGGTTTGAGGGGAAGAGCAGTTATCTGATTATGGACGAAGAATTACTACGCGAATTGTAACATAGGGTGAAACCATTGCAGGATATGATTGAATGTGAGCAGTTCTACATGTTCCCTCTTTTAATTTAAATAAATCTGAACCACTTATTTAATCTATTGGTGTTTTTCTCGTGGTTCACCGATGAGGGACCTAATTGGACCCTCACCCTAGAATCCCCCTCATTTTAATAGTGGTTTTAAATTTGAGTGTGGTTTTTTAAAAAATAATTAGTTGAGTTGATTTTAATAATAAGTATAATTTATTAAAACACTTTTATTAATTGTAGTTTTTTTTAACAAAACTTTTATTAACGGAGTAGTTAACTGAAATGTAATTCAATAAATAAAAGTATAATATTATAAAAGAATATTTATTTATTCCGTATTTATATTATCAGTGACAAATATTTATTATGCATTTTTTATATTATCAATGACAAGTATTCACCATGTGCTTTTTATGTATTAGTGATGTTTCATCTGCATTTAATCATTACGTTAGATTCTCTCATGTGTCAATTTTGATGGAGTAATTGTCCTTTTAAAAAAATAGTAGTATTTAACAAATGTTTGTTACGAGGGAAAGATACCATATTAAATTTATTGGGAAAAAAAGTGTATGCAAAAAAATGGGAATATATTGGTGGATTAAATTTAGGGTATAATAGGAAGAAAATGTGCAAAAATACACTTTGCTATTTTGGTGTTAATATTCTAAAACGACACTTAAAAAGGAATGGGGAGAGTATTTATTAGTTGTTACTAGTTTAAACAAAAAAACTGTCATAAAAACAAAAAAAAAACTTGTATAAATACAAAAATTAACAAAATCAACCTTTTGTTGCATTTAATTGTCATATTTCAATAATTTATTTTCCTTTTTACAAAATTCAAATTAAAAAATTTGTAAAAAAAAAAAAAAAAACTTGAATTAAATAGTTTGTTTCGAATATGTACTGATATTAACACATTGGAGGTGACTCATTATTACTGCACTTAAAAAACCAGGATAATTAACTATTGTGGGGCCTGTTTTTTTGTTTTAAGTGTATCAACTAAAAGTTAAGATTAAGTAACCAGTCAATCATCTGGTCCGTTGAATTAGTTTAATAATATATCTGTGGTTTAAAACAACCTGCAACATCTTCCACTTTCCCATGTGAAACGTCACCTGCAGTGTAAACTTCCAGTTTATGGTGAATGTTGAGAAGCATTTAATGACATGCTTAGCTGAACCCTATACAATATTGGCAAAATGAACAAAAGAACGTGTTGGCCCCTATAAAAGCAGAGGTCGTGGTAGTCTAAGAATAGCATGCAAGAAGACATTAGACATAGTAGAAAAAGACATAGTAGAATGATTAGTTATATCTGGTTTATATTACTTTTGCAGTTTTGTTCCAAGATTATTCAATTCAATCGTAACTGAAGATTATATTGTTTACCATTATTGGCTTCTTGAGTTTGAGCTTGGCTAGCTTAGCTATTGAAATTGTGTGGAATATTAGGGGAAGGGAAAAACTGTGTTCATGGTTTTTGATGTCTTTACAACCGTGAAGCAATAGCAATAGTCGTGATTAAAAACATTGACTAGAGTATATTTTTTTATATATTTTCATTTGCATTATTCTTACATCACATCAATATAATGTGGTTAATAGCCAGAAGATACTGTAATTCCCTGTAAGAATATAAATCAACATTAATGAAAGAGCACTAAAATTCTTGCACATTAATTATGTTGCAGATGTGCTAATGATTAAGACCACCGGTCTACCATTAACAACTACTATGTGTTCTCTGTAGCATATAAACAGTACCCCCCTATATATATATATGTGCTTCTTCCAGTTTTAATTTACTCCTACTCGTGTATCTATTCTTGATATCTTCACCTTTAAATCCTTTTGAAACATGAAAACATTTTTGAGCGAAAACATAGTGTACGTGAGTGGGTGAAGCACTAAGTTTGTCTTTCCATGAAGGAAAAAAAAAAACAATGCAAATATGTAATGAAAACATTAATATTTTGAATATGTTAGAAGAGATTTAATGATGGGTTTGATGCATTTAGGAAAAAGATAGGAGTATATAGAAGTAAATAAATTTTGTGTAGGTAAAAGGGGACACAATCAAACAATTCAAGCTAGAAAAGAGTATTTGTGTGTTGACAAGCGATCCCATTTGGTTATTTCATCCTTTTGTGTCTCCAAGACAGCTCGAGTGGGTTTACATATAGTAGTAGTATGATTAAAATAAACAATTAGCTAATCATAGTATTATAGTAATTGTGTTGTTCTCGTGCCAATGTCTTCTAAAGACTTCTATATGTATAAATAATATATGACATGCAATTGCCAATCCCCAAAATTACAATGAAGATTAAAAAGGATTTCCTACTTAGAAAAGCTTTAGTCTCCTATTAATTTAATTTCTCCTTATGGTCATGAAGAAATTGACTGATATAGTGATATAGGTTAAACTAGAGAAATTGACTGATACATGACTAACAATTTTATTTTATTTTTGAAAGAAAGACTAACAATTTTTTTTTCTTTTTACATTGTGGTAGAGAAAACATGAAGAAAAAAAAATTAGAGGTTGTATTTTCGAAAACATCAAAAATAAGTTTTGAATTTTTTTAGAATTTTGAAACTATTTAATCTACTTTTTAAATGTATTTTCAAAACTTCTATGATATGACATAAAAAAAAAACTTCTAAAAAAGATCTAACATTTTTTTATTTTACACATGAAGAGATATAGGAAAAGCCATAAATAAACAGCACTAAATATTCCTATTAGCTTTCTGTAAGAAATTAACTTAAAATTAAAAATATGTTAACTTAAAAAAATATTAAGAAACATTACACAGAGTGTAAAAGATATAAATTGAATGAAAGAATAAACCAAAAGAGTGTAAAAGGTACAATTTGGTGGGTCTAGTAAATTAAGACAGTTGGTGACACTTAATATAGCTAGGAAGAGAGGTGGTAATTAATTGAAAGTATATTATGATGATTGAGTGTTACTATTGGTACAATATTGTGACATCATTTTTCTCCCCTCTAGGTTTAATTGAATCCACTGTTCATATATATAAAGTGATCGAGGCTTATACCTATCAGGCTTGTGCTAGGAAACAACACAATAAAAAGTACCTGAATACACAGTGACATAGTTAATTTCTGTTCAAAACAAAACAAAAAACACAGTGGCCTGGTTAAGATTGAATATCAAGCTTTTGTTACACACTCTAACATTATTATTATTATTATTACTTTTTGTCCATTCATAATAAATACATGCATGAATGGAATTTAACACTGAACTGATGTTTAATCTTGTCATGTTTACACTAACATCCAAATTAGTTACACTTTACATATAATGGTTTACATTCCACACGATGACAAAATTAATTTTACTTTATGTTAAATGAATCAAATCGAGTTTTTTTTTCAATTATAATTATTTGTGGTTAGTAAATTAAAACACTTTCATCTTTATTCAAGAACAATTGATCACTTGATCCCATATGTTTTGGGTCTGTATGTACATTTTTTTTAAGATACCCTAGATCTAATCTTCATACAATCATACCCCACAAAAATTTAATAGATCAAAATATCCCTAAAATCGTGGTCCATTTTAATTTTCGTGATGAGGCATTAGATGCAAATTCTCATTTGGCAGTGAAATCACTCTGACATTCTTTTGGGGTTTGCGTTTGGTTCTGCCAGATGTAAAAATCAATTTTGAAAAAAATGAAATTTGTTAAATTAAACTAAATTAAATTAAAAGTAAGATGAATATAAAGTGATTAAATTTACATATATTAATATAAAAGTAAATTGAAAAATAAATTTGAGACCAAAAATTAATGAAAGTGAAATTAAATTAATAGAAGGCAAGTGAGGTATGTTGCACCGTTGGATCTTTTTGGATAGCAAAATCAATAATCTTTAACACAACATTCATGACCTAAAAAACAAGATATTTATATGCATGATCCTTTGGACTCTTCCAATTAATTAGGATCAATATTAATCAATTTAACTTGAGAATACTCGAACATTTCAAAATCAAATTTATCTCCAAAATCGAATCAAACTTACAAAAAGAGAAGAAAAAATATAGCCCTCAATATATGATGCAGAACCAGTCTACACAATACAGGTAAGAATTACACACAGGTTACCTAGATCTCGACGCTCTGGCATGACTTACAAGTTATAAGTCATGCCGGAGCCTTCAATCAAACCAGTAGTTATATCCAGGTCCTGACTCTAAAAAATGAACAAAAACTGTGTTAGTAAGACGTTCATGTTGGTGCATGAGTCTACTGCATGAGAGGAGCCATCAATCAAGAGTCAATTGCAGGTTGGACACATCATCACTAAACCCAAGTGGGCCAAGCCCACCCGAGCCACCAACTTGAAGCCCATATCTTTTAAGGTTTTTTTGTTGTCCCCCACCTTCAAACAAAACACTCTGATTGGCTCCTGTGTTTCCCATTATGAGCGGCCCTTGAAAAATTATGAGTCATTAAACCTTGTTCCCTCACGTGGGCTGTCACCACTAATGCACTTCTCATTCACATTTTATGGCAACGTATATAGCTTTTGTCTTTAATCTTCCAGTAACATGAGCATGTTTTTCATTTACCATTTTTTGATTTCCTTGTCTTCAAGGGTAATATCACATGTTACCACAACTAAGTTACTTTGGAAATAATAAACCTTCGCTGATATATATGTGCATTTGCCAGGAATGTCAAGAACCATAGAAGATTTAGAGCTGTGGAACACGTTAGCTTAATAGCTTCTGCCTGCGCCCAGTTTCGATGTTCAAAGTCAACACTAGACTCAAACTCGACGAATAAATGACAATAGCCATCGGAGTATATTATAAAGTAAAGATAGTTTGTGAATTCAGGACTGTTGAATAGCAAAATCATCCAAATGAAAAACAAGGGATGAAGTAGAATATTTTTAGTCAATCCAAGATTATCAATACAAAGTTTTGTCCTAATTATGTTGAAAACTAAACATACACAAATACAATACCACATAAGAATGGAAGACATACCACAGTAGATTTTAAAGGTAAAATAATTAGTGTTACGTGAATGTTGAACGCACATAAATGCCAACTTCAAGTTCACCAAAATCCTATCTATGCATGATTTTGGTTTGAACAAACACATGTGTAATCTACTGTTGTTTGTCATTTATAGCCTCGGGTTGTTCCTCCTTGTTTTTTGGCTTTCCAGGGGCTACCTTGGCCGGGTTTGAGCGCTCTGCCTGTGAGAATAAAATCAAGACCTGCATGAGGCCAGTAACAACTGCCAAACCAAAAGTTGAAAATGCAACACCTTTCCATGATGATAGCAATGAAGACCATTGTAGGAACTTAACACTGCCTGTAACAACCACAAAGCCCCAAGATAGAGCAACCTGCTCCACATATGACATTGATGGATCATTAGCAAAACATCTAAATAAAAAAGGGTACAGACAAAACAATAACCAATAAATAGGAATGTTAAAGAGTTAAGACATATCAAGGAAGTATCTAACCGCAAGAGGCTTTATTGGTCGACGAGAGTCCTGCAGCTCTTGATCACTGAAAGTATCCTCAGCTACATGTTTGTCTAACAATGCATCCTGATGCCCCGGAGGTAAAAAAAATGGTATATATTATCAAAAAATCAAAGCACAGGAATATATAATTTAGTCTACAGTGCATGCAGATAAGATGAACAGTTTTTCAAAATCTACTACCGATTAAGTTCACTGAAAAAACTCAAGTATACCAGAATTAATAATTAGAGAAGAAAAGAAAAATATAGAACATTAAAGAACTTCATACAGCACTTACCTTGGCCACAAATATATCTCTACACCACTGAGCAACAGCTTCATCTGTTTCTGGTAATTCATTCATCAAATGTCGCTTGATATGAACTTGCACCTGTGGTGGTAAAATTGAGTTAAAAGTTTTTCAATTAACAAGAAATTAAATAAATAAAAATATTCAAGGCGTTAAAGGAGGAAGATTGGAAATCATGTTGATGAGGTCTTCAAATGTAGTGATTACAAAATGAGGGATGTTATTTGAACATCTAAAAGTAGACAACAATTTGACACTCTATAAAAATACATCACCTATAACTATTGATTTGACTCAATAAAACTAATAAAAAAAATATCATGTCTGCACTGTGTGTGCGCGCGTGAGCACGCATGGTGTAGGAAAACAAAATTGTTGTCTAAATAACGTTTCTCTTTCAAAATATGATGTGTTTGTACATAATAAAATACGGGCAGAGAAAGAATTAAAGTATCAAAAGCGAATTAATTTCTAAAACTTGATTTTGATTGGCTTACCACTGAACGTTTCCCCTGTAAGAGCCTTAGCATTGTAGGAGCAGGTGAACTCTTGGGGATAGCCACGGTTATGTCGTAAACGGCAGGAACAAATGATCGCATATGACTTACAGCTGATACAAACCCCTGAAAAAAAGAAAAAAAAGTGAATATTTCATAGCAAGTCACAAGAAAGAACAAACAGACCTGATATAATTGCTAGCAAACAGACTATTATGATCCAATAAAGAAGAAGATATGTGAAATAATAAGATATCTTTCAATACAGGAAATACAGAAAACATCAGAGAGACAAAACAATGGAAAGAAGAAAATCTACCTAATTGCTATGCATATTAAAAACGGCAACAGCCTTAAACCTTAGGGAAAAAGCGTGAAGACAATAAACACAATAGTCCCACACAAGTTCACAGGAAGAGAGAGAGACGTCATTAAAGATGAATGCAAGCAAGCTGCTCCAATCAAATATACCCAACTTGTCTGTAACCTATTTCTACCAAGCCCCTTGCAACTACCCATCTGAAACTGCTACAAAGTAGGGCATGGAATCATTTACGAACAATTACATCATTCAAGCTTACTACATAGATCACACGATCTGATTCTCCTTCACTTGGGATAAAATAGCTGGCTTTAACCTTCCAAAGACCTTGCTAGATTATAATCACTTAGGGTTCTTAATGTCAATAAAATTTCTATTAAAATGAAGATTCAGTCCTGAAGGTATTTAGGGGTTTCTTTTTTAATTAACTTTGGTCGGGCTGGCTAGTTTTCATGCTAATTAGGTTTATTAGAATTTCATACTATCCCTTTATAGATTTTATTACTTTAGTAGCAAAAATAGAATTGCATTCCTTATTCATGTATCATAGGTTATAATACTTATTTAGGCTTTTCACATTAAATATAACATTGCAATCTAAGATTCACAGCATATTCTTTTGTCCATGCCTGATCTACATGGACAAAAAATCTTAACGGTAGTCTTTCCCACAGTTGTGCTGCAATGATAACTCAACCCATCAAAGCCCGTTGTTCCTTTCCAGAACTCTCCATCAAACTCGTAACATATGAGATCACATCCCCACATGTACATTTCAGAAGCACCCAAACAGCCACTCAACAATAAAGCCATAAACCTTATATTGCCCAACATCAAAGGTAGTCTTCTAATTTAGCTTGGTCAAAATTTATAAAAAAAAATAATAGTGTCCAGTAACCAATTACACAAACCCCTCCCTGTAGAAAAAAGGGAGGGTTATGACCAAAAATGTTAAACATGTCCCCCAAAATATCAAATTCAACTGAATTTGAATAACTTGTGTAAGCCTATGTATGTTAGTGTCTTTATAGTCCTCGAACTCAAAACATTTCATTTATTGACTAACAAATGTGTTATCCACAAGGACGAAGTAAGGTAAATAAAGAATATAAAATTATACTTCACCTTAGTTCTAGGAATCAAAACGTTTCTAGGAACAGGCAATCCAGTGGAGGTTGCATATTCCTGAGCAGCTAATAATTTGACATTTGTAAAACGTGTTCCTTCTACAAATAGAGCCAACCAAAATGGAAGAGGGAAATCATTCAACCGCCGTATACCTGACTGGAAATATAATGATGAAACATTCGAATGAGATTCCCAAATTTAATCAAACAGATTCTGAAGTATGACAGAAAAATATATGCATGAGTAAGACAGCATTATAACAACCACAAGCATGTATATCTTATGAGCATGACCCATAAAAATAAAAAATCAGTAACTCATACTTTCAATGTGTTTTCATCCTTGGCCCAACTTCTCTCCAGGAAAAGATACTCAGAAAACCACATTGACCAGCCAATTACCTGCATATTTAGAAGTTAGCAAGTGTCCAAATATTGATGAAAATAATTGAATATCACAAGCACAGAATATTACTTTACAGTTCTATAGTTATACTGGTGATAAGTATGAACTAGAATAATACCTAGTTAATAAGAAAAACCAGTGTTACATGTAGGTAGCTTCTAAGCAGGTAAGTTACAACCAAAATTTCACTAGATACATTGTTCCAAAATAAAAAATTCACTAGATACAATGGCATTAATTACTTGAAAAGCTAACAATTAATATTTTAGAACTGAGAGCAATTACAAGGTATGAAAGAGAAATATGTGTCAATGTTTCTAACAACTAAGAACCCCTAAACTGTAGAGTGTACATTCTGTTATTTCATCTGATTGAGTGAATAGAAGAATCAGTTTATATTTCCATTTCAAAAGTAAAAGTCACAGTGAAGCATATACCGGCAGAAACTTTGACGATTTCTTCATCACTGCTAGAGTACTACCAAGGCAACCCGAACGCTGTATGATCATGTTGAATAAAAGCTCAGCAGTTGAAGGACAGATAAATAACATTGGCACAAATAGAAAATAGCAAGTCAATGAATACCGAAACTTATTATACAATAGCCCACACATAAGAGTAAAGAAGTGTCCTTTTGTCCTGTCATGATAATATCAAATTGTACATACTTTTAAATGCTATATACGCTACTGGAGCATACGCAGTGAATTTCATAAATTTCTTGCATTGAAGATGTGAAAAAGGTCATACCAAATAAAACAATCACCTGAGCTAAAACCCATCCAACAAGCCAATCAATATCACTTCTGTGATTGCATATGACAAGTGCATGTTCTTTACCTGAAATATTCAAAATAGAATCTGGCAATCAATATACAAGAAAAGGTGTTCACGGAAAGTCCAGTTTTTCTACCCAAAAGACTAACACAGAACGCAAAAAGGAAAAAAAATCAAGAGGAGACAAAGCACCAGGTGTCAAATGGATAGGTTAATAAAAGACTTACCCATCAAACGAGAAGTTTCACGGTCCGTGTATATTTCAACCTGGGGCCAGAAAGTTCCAAATGAAAGATAAGATTAATCTAAATGAGCAAATAAACTGCTAAGTTACAGTTCACAAGTCTTTACTTTCAAATAACTAGTTTTTCATTTTGTTCTCATGAAAGCACTTCTAGGAAAGATAGCAAAATAATATAATTTCCTGGAGTTCTATGAATCGTGGCTACAGCCTACAATTAACAAACCAGCTAAATGCAATGTTTTTGAGACTAGACTAATCATTGAACTGTGAAGGCACTATTCTTGAGTCACTGGTTACACTGGGTTTGAACCGCAGCTAAATCAAGTAAAAAGTCTATTCCAAGTACAAACAATAATAAAAAGGATTCAGGAGAAATTAGAAGTTGTTTAAGCACCTTAACTCCAGCCCACCAATCAATAAGCCAAACAAGTTCCAGCCACAACAGTTCTGCCACCACCCGGTTGATCCTTCTGTACAAATTCTTCGACAGCGGTCTTACTAGCACGTAGCATATTGCCTAAGACAAGATAAAAAGAGCTCAATTTAACCTGTTAAAGCAATTCAAGCACTTAAAACACACAAAAGAAGTACCAATTAAGCCATGTCTAGATAAACAACTTAATCGAGCATTTATAGCACAAGTACTCATCATTAGATAAACAGCTTATCACATAAACAAGCATTTATAGCATAAGTACCTATATATTAGCTACAAAAGATAGGATCTAATCAAAGCAAATTAAAGTAAGTTGAAGGTAAAATGATTTATGTTTAGATACAATAATGTAAAAATGACTTTAAAAATAAATTTACGTACAGAAATCAATTCTAGAATCAAAAGCTCCAATTTTTAACTTCAAGTTAAAATCATTTCTACTCGAAAACAAGTCAAAATGAATTTTAAACCTCTGAATCAATATTGGGTGTTCCAAAAGGGGAACCAGGCATACACTATATTGAGAACAAGTGCTTAACAGGGTAAAGATCTAATTGAGAACCCACTTGAGTGATTTCAGATTTGAATCATTTGGGTAGTGGGTTTTAACATAGTTGGAGAAGTAAGAAATTCAAGAGTATAAGTAACAGAGGACAAGATTTGCATGTTGATAGAAACAAGTAATGAAAATATGTTTGGTTAGTTGAGAAAAACCCATGTCGATGAATCCAAGGGGGAAGAGGGACAGACCTGAAAGAGATTAACGATGAGGCCGGAAGCGAAGAAGAGCAGGCCTAGTGGAACCACGACAGCAGCCGCTGCAATAGCCATGCCCGCCCTCTCTCTGTCTCTGTCTTACTCCGACACAAACAAAGGAATTTCCGAAATGGAAAATGAGAGAGAGAGAGAGAGAGAGAGAGAGAGAGAGAGAGAGAGAAAGAGAGGGAAATGAATGAATCGATGAGATTAAGATGAATTATTATTATAAATAAGTAAATAAATGTGACTGTTTAATGGAATTTATTTAATTCAGTCTCGTCTTCGTCCTTCAGCTTCTTCAACTTCAGGGGATTTGATTTTCGATGACAGTTGAATGGAACCACACGCTTTATCTGTTTTTAGCATCAATCAAATATCAATAATAATATTTGTTTATCTATTTTGTGATAAAACATGAGTACGAGAGTTGTTCAAAATCGAAACAATCCAATGGAAGAATTGTAAACTAAATTAATGCAAATTAAAACCGTAAAAACCTGTATTTAGTTTAGATGTGATCTCTTTTTTTTTTACTCAAGCACATAGTTTTTTATTTTATTAAATAAACCAAAACAAATCAAACTGCAACATAAAAAAAACTTTAATTGAACTTATGTCACTTAGACCAATATTCATAGAATTTCAATTAAATTTTTTATAAAATGACATATTTTTTCTCTGGTTAAGTTTTTTCTTTGTTTTTTATTTCAAAATGTATTTATATGCTACTTAAAATTTTATAGAATGATAAATCTTAATCTCTTACATTGCTTACATAATATGATTATTTGTTGTCCATGTTTTTAATTTTGACTATATTGTTTTGTGAAAATAAAATTGTAATGTTGGATGAAATTTTAAACATTGCTAGAAATATGTTGTGTTATATCTTTTTGACTAAATTTTAATGTTAGAAAAAAAAATTGTGTTGTCTCGAAAAAAATTTCACAAACTGATCCAACCCAGGCTACGTTGGTTTGGTTCGAATTTTATTTTAAAAGTCAACTAAACCAAACCGAACGGCATACTATTTTATCTTAACAATAATGTTATTTTGATTATGTCAAAATAACAACAATAACAATATTAATTCCATAAAAAAAAAACAACAACAACAATAATAATAATAATAATATTTTAATAACTTTTTAGTTGTCCAACATCGTGTTTGTGTTATATATATATAGAGAGAGAGGTGAGAGACAGACAATATATTTATCATTTGATTTTATTTTGATAACTTTTTAGTTGTTTAACATCCTGTTTGTGTTATATATATAGAGAGAGAGGGGCAGAGACAGACAATATATTTATCATTTGATTTTTTAATTAACTTTTTTTTATCTTTCTCCAAATCACGTTAGCAAATTTAGGTGATATATTTTTATGTGGTGTTCAACACGGTTGTTAAATTCTATTGGTTTAAATAACATCACTCTTGTTATGGAGACAATTCAAACCAAATTGAAAACACCCCAAAAAATACTTCCAACACAACTATTAACAAGTTTAAAAGCTTACTTTAATTGCTCAAAAAAAAAAGAAGCTTACTTTAATAGATTGATTTTCACGTATAACCTATTGTATAGTGACCCATCCTAACTCCTAGCTCTAGGATGGAGCATGGACTGCACATATAATAACCAATGCAATAGGTCGAGGACCGCCGATATCTTAACAATTGTCAATACACTTTCTCCGGTCTTAAATATAAGAAAAGATTCTTTTTTTAGGTTCATTGAGTAGTTAATGTATCTGGTCTACATTCTAAAGCAGATACATTAATTATTCAATGAACCTAAAAAAGAAATATTTTCTTATATTTGAGACCGGAGGGAGTATGTGGGATTCAAATTTGAGCGGGTTAAGTATGTGTTTGGTTTGGCGGTGGAGAGAATTGATTTTGATAGAATTGAGTTTGAGAGAATTGATTTTGGTTCAAAGTGAGTTTGATGTGAATTGATTATGTTTGGATATACTCATTTAAAAGTGACTCTTTCGAATTAATGTTGTTTGGATAGTTTGAATTAAAATTGATTTTGAATGTATAATGACCAAATTATTCTTTTAATTATATTTAAAACTAAATATCATTTTCATTTCAGATAATTATTTTAACTTATCTAACATCGTAAATTCATTTTAAAAAGATATTAGTTTATAAGAGTTATTTTTAATTTGTTTTACAAATTGTATTATTTTTAATATAATATAAGAATAAAGGTGTCAAA
>Ga0315913_1007478_pt1 | contig 13109 bp, 8 predicted proteins | sample MpolsnodulesMG_FD_207736 | JGI IMG/M metagenome (GOLD analysis project Ga0315913, IMG submission 207736) | Medicago polymorpha root nodule microbial communities from Los Angeles, California, United States - small nodules | ecosystem: Host-associated > Plants > Roots > Nodule | place: USA... | reverse complement strand
TTTTACAAGAAAGCCAATTTAGTTATAAGTGTTAGAAACACACTTTTTTTTTCTAAAGAAAGAAACACACCGTTTAACAAACATTTTTTTTAACACATTGTCTTTTATTTGTTAAAATTATATGGATTCCACCAAATTAAGTGGGTCACATATGAATTTTATTCAATAAAAGAGATTGTATTGAAAAATAAATGTTAGATACTAGCATTTTTCATTTAGTTATAGATATCTCGTCTGATTTAGTTAGTCGAGACTTATCCTCTTTGATGTAGATTCAAATTTTGAGCTCCGCAATTTTATTTTATTTTAAGTCTTGTGTTATTTTCATTTTTAAAACCAATTACTATAAAATTTACTTTAGAGCTCTAAACATAGGACGACCCTTCACCAACTGAACTATTATTCATCTAATCCATCACATCCTTTTCAATTATGGAGACAATAAAACACCTCAACCCTTCCAACTTCCACACATAAAGGTTTGTGGTACTACTATCTAAATTTCCCTACCAACACCTACCTATTAGAATTTTCATTAATACTCCAAACACAAACATTATAATTGCTCATTTAAGCAAAAATGGAGGAAGGGTTGGATAGAGATGATGGTTTGAGATCAATAAGCAGCCTAAGGATGAACATTGGATCTTCAAGTAGTAGAAGTTGGACATCAACAAGTGTTCCAGCTGAAGTATGGAGTGGTGATCATGTGTTTGAGAGGAACAATAAGAAGGAAGTTATTGATGATGAAGAAGAGCTCAAGTGGGCAGCCATAGAAAGGCTTCCTACTTTTGAAAGGCTAAGGAAAAGCATTGTGAAACAAGCTATAGATAGTGGGAGATTTAGTTATGAAGAGGTTGATATATCCAAGCTTGGTATTCATGATAAGAATCAACTCATGGATGGCATACTAAGAACTATTGAAGAAGATAATGAAAAGTTTCTCCTTCAGATGAGGGAGAGGATTCATAGGTTTTTCATTCTTTTTCCTAATTTCTCTAATAATATATCTTCTAGACCATAATTTTTATTTTATCTCGTTCGTTAACAAAATTAACCATACAAACTAAACTTAGAATTTTTGTTTCATGTTCCCACTGAAATAAAAATGTAGATTAATTTCAATGTTTTTCATATGTTTGAGACTATATATCAAATTTTTTCTTTTATATATCAATCATGTATTGTAGTTTCTTTTAGGCAAATCATATAGTAGTAATATAGAAGATTTAATTTTAATTTGGATTGTATAATATATGTGTACGGGTATGGTCTACAAGACATTTTTGTGTGGATTCAGGGTTGATATTGATACACCAAAAGTTGAAGTGAGATTTGAGAACTTGTTTGTCGAAGGAGATGCATTTAATGGAAGCAGAGCATTACCAACACTTGTGAACTCCACCATGAATGCGATTGAGGTACTACTAACCCCCTCTTTTGTCAGTTCACTACTCAATGGGAGGTCACCTTACACCATTCCAATAATAGTATTGTGTTTGTCTTTTTTGACCCATCCTAGCTACTCTCTCTATAAAAAATAGTTAGTTTTATTTTTATTTTTATAAGAATTGTTTGATTTTTAACTTATTTTTTATTGAAATAAAATGTATTACTCTTATTGATTAAATAGTTTTATTTATCATTGAATCAACAAGTCACATCATATCTCATATAATAATGTGAAATCTATTCATTAAATAGTAAAAATTAATTTACGCATGTTGTAAGATTTATATCACTTATGCATCAAAGAACTATTCATTAAAATAGTTAAGATTTCAATTAAGTTGTTTCAAAGATCAAAAGTAGAAAGAAAGAAAAAAAAAGTTAGACGCAATTTTTTTTTATAATATTTATTTTAGAACTTGTTTTATATACTTTGGAATAGTTTTATTTGTTGCTTTTACATTTTTATGTTTTTTTAATTAGGTTTTTGAACCCCAAACTTTTGTTATTTTTCTTTTCATAATCTTTTACCTTAATTAAAATATATTTTGAATCAATTTCTTTTATAATTTTGTAGAACTCGTTTCTTCCTTCTTTTTTACCATTCTTGGTCTTTAAGTAAATATAGGGATTTGAAGACCTGCTCATATGTCAAGAAAGAAAAAAGAATTAACCGTGACAGTGAAAAACCATGAAAAGGATTTTACTCCTACAATTTTTCCTAATAATAGGAGCTAAATCTTATATAGGTTTCATATCCAATTATTACTGATAAACAGTGGAAGAGGCAGCAAAGTCAGATGTATCAGGCTAGTGGACTAATGATAGCCAAAGAAATTGTGGAGACAATGTAGCTCCCTCTAGGCCTCTACAATCTTCCTTGATTGGAAACGAAATAATAATGAAAAAGAAATTAATTGAAACGTTTCTTGTTTCAAAAGAAAAAAATTGAAACGTTTCTGTCATTGCATTAATGTTGAATTTATAGAAAGATATGAACCATAATATTACATTGAAATTAAAATACTCCCTCCGTCTCATAATAACTGAGTCACAATTCCCAATTCAATATATTTTACTTTACATTTATGATAAAGAATAATGCAACAATAGTTGATATGGACACTCAAACCCATTTTTCTCTCTCTTTCATTTATACATTTTTTATTAATAAGTGTGAAATGAGCCAAGAGCTCAGTTAAAATGAGACGGAGAGAGTAATTTATTTGTATCGTTTAAATTTATGCTCTATTCAAATATAAGTAAAAGTGAGCCAAAAAAATTAACGTATTTAAACCAAATTTTAAACAAAGGGTTTTACTAAAAGACATCTTTTATGAATGTGTCTTTTAGCAAGTTATTCTATGAGCATTTGTTAAAAGATACAAACTAATTTTTATGAAGGTGTCTTTTAGCAAAGTTATAACTAAAAAATAAAAATCACACATTGATGTGTGAGTTGTTAAAAGACACCTTCATGTGTGACTTCTAGAAAAACCCTTAAACAAATATATCAATTTTATTTGACTCACTTTTATTTATATTTCGTAACATATAACTATCTTGATTGAAACCATTTGTAACTAAAATTTACTTACTCTTAGTTGAACATTACTATTATAAAGTACTCTTATCTCAAATATATCAAAAGATTAAGACAAAAAAAAAAGTATTAAATGAAATTAAATTGGTTACTTATCATCTCAATACTGAGAAAAAATTTCGTAGACACAACCACAAATTAATAGTACTTAAGCACTCAAACATAAAATGAAAAACATTAAAGAAAAATTATTTAGTCATATTGATTGATATTATTCAATTATATTTACTTTTATATTTCTTTTGGTTTTGTGTTTGCCCAAATGGGCAAATAATATTTATTTAGGTTTGTGACAAACTAAGTAAATCTTCTTTATTAAAATTTAAAAAAAAAAGTATGTATATCTTCTCAATACCTTTCCAACCACTACATTAATAATTCTTTAACTTAGTTGTTGTCCATGCAATTGTCAAAAAAGCATTGTACCATAACGATATTTCCTCTATTCATGGTTTATGAAAAAAACAGGGAGTACTTGGAGCAATCAAGCTTCTCCCTTCAAAGAAAAGTGTTATCAAAATCCTAAAAGGTGTTAGTGGAATTGTCAGGCCAGCAAGGTAATTGATGGGGCCATATTTATTAATGCTTTTTTTTTTTGGTGAATAGTACTCCATATTTATTAATGTTGTTGCATTACACAGTATACTTTTTAATTTAACAAAAAGAGGATTGATATATTAGTGTCTGTATTTCTTTACTATTTGGTCGAGACCTTGATTTCTTAATTATTAATCTCTGTATTAAAGAGGTTAATTTAAAGAAATTATTTTATGACATTTCATAAAAGATAAGGTTACGAAAAAGATGAATAAATGTAAAATAAAAACAACATAAAACAAATAAAATAGTAGATGAACGAAAATAGTTACAGAATTGTATATTAATAATATTTCTTAAAAGAAGAGAAAAAAATCACTACTATTAAAGAATAAGTCTAAAAAATAGTTACATAATCGTAAATTAAACATTTATAAAAAATTCAAATAATAATATATATACAAATATAAATATTTTGGTTTGAATTGGATTAGATCGATTTATACTATGCAAACCGAAAATCAATCACACCCATTTAAAATTGCGACTCTTTTTTTGGTTTTCGATTTTGGGTTTTGTTTGGATTTTTGTTTTTCGGTTAAATTATTGCGGTTTGCATTGGATTGGATTGAACATGAACACTCTAAGTCCTACAAGTACACAGGGTACACGGTGATATTAACCCCTCTAGTTAGTTGATCATGTGGCCGGTTATTCACCGGAAGCTTCCTCTCTTCCTCTTTCAAATAATTCTCTTCGGTTCTTGAGGGATCCAAATTGTTCCTTAACACTTTGTTGGATGAGAAAAGTCTTCAAAGAGTCTATTTTGATTGATTGAGATGAAAATGAAAAAAGACAAAAAAGAATCACGAGAAATTAAAAACTGCTGAAGTCTATATTGTTTGTATTAGTTTACTAGGGTGCAAAAGACTATTTATTACGATATTTTTGCCACATTTCAATTTTGTTTGAGATATTTATGTTATTTTATTAAAAAAAACTTCTCTAAACCAAGCACATTTGTTTTTTGGGTGTTGAATAGAAAACTAACATGAGGTTGACTTTACTTACTATAAAAGAAAAAAGATGATATAAATGCTATCAAAGTTCAAATAAAGAATTTCAGTTGTTCACTCTGGTTGAACACTTGAGCTCCAAAAATTTATTTTCTTTTTCTTTTGGATAATGTATTCTTCTATGATTGACATGTGAAAAATGTTCATTTCGCCCCTTGAAGTTGCTTAAGAGAGACATAAGCTATAGAAGTTGCTTAATAATAGTATGTCACATGTGAGATTGTGGATAGAGACTAAGAGAGAATAAAACTACTATGGGATCCACACATTTTTGGGGTTTTCTCCAAATTGAGCCCTAGCAATCCAATCATAATCAAATTGAGTCCTGGAGAGGGCATATATTTGTTGTTTGGAAGGTGTTATTTGGACAAAAACAAGTTGACATGTATGTCAGACATCACTTTTTCTTTACGTGCATGTTGGACATCATTTTTGAAATATTTTATAAGAGATAGATTAGTGATTTAGTGGGTCATATTAGTGAATATTATTAAGCTATCATTTGTGGTTAATTTTTTTCGTAAATTACAATAAATAAAGCAAAATAACTGAAGTAAAACCGAACTTATATGAAATACATATTGAACTAATGCATTTTTGTGTTCATCATCATGCAAAGTAAATTGAAACCGCATATTTATATGGTGTTTAATGTAAAAACTTGTGTCCAAAAATCATTTGTTGTTTTTTAAGGTTTTTAATCTCTAACATCATATGTGGTTCAATAATCAAACTAGTAGAAAAATATGGTAAGTGTATGCAGTGACGGATCTTGAGATTTTTTTTAAAGGTGCCAAATATTTGTGGAAATGGTTTCAAAAAATATATAATATCCTAAACTGGTGTAGTGGTACAATTGCTTGATTTTATCATGGAGGATGATGGTTCAAATCCCATTAGGACCGGGTGCGAGGGATCGAACTCGGGACAATTAATGGATTGGGAGAACACATTACCGTTGCAACACAACGAATTTGTTGAAACATCATGCCTAATATGATATTTATACAAAAACTAGGGGGTGCAATGGCACCTATAGGTCTCCAAGGAGACCCGCCACTAAGTGTATGTTATGTAAATATTGCACATAATCAAACTAGATAACTCATTTTGGGATTGATGAAGTATAATTGCATAAACTAATATCATATTTTAACATTTTTTTAATCATTTGATATATTTTTTAATCAGATTTTTTATTTATTCATAAAATAGTCTATTTTTCTCTTTGGTTTCTGTCACACTAAATAATTACTCTCTCTTCATAATTTCTTCTCCATACTACCAAATAATATTTAAAAAAAGCATCAATGTTTTATTTAGTGACATAATAGCATTGCTTACTTTTATTTTTCTTTTGATATTTATCTTTCTCAAACACTGAGCAGAGTGGCATTGCTATTGGGACCTCCTGGATCAGGAAAAACTACACTGCTGCAGGCACTTGCTGCCAAACTGGACAGAGATTTAAGGGTTGGTTGGCCATCCTCTTTCTCCATTTCAAGTTTCTTATAAACAATGCAATCATATTTTCATATCATTATAAACAATGCAAAAAGTTAAAGATGTATTAACATATAATTAAAAGGACATCAAAGATCATGCTGGAATTGTTCATCATAAAACATAATGCTTCACATTTTAAGGAATGTGGTAAACCATTGACTATGATTGGTCTTCTATAATAGGCATCAGGAAGAGTCACTTACTGTGGTCATGAGTTGTCAGAATTTGTTCCTCAAAGAACATGTGCATATATTAGTCAACATAATCTTCATCATGGAGAGATGACAGTAAGAGAGACACTGGATTTTTCGGGACGATGCTTGGGAGTTGGAACAAGGCATGACCTACTTGTCGAAACGACAAGGAGAGAAAAGCAAGCAGGAATCAAACCTGATCCAGATATAGATGCTTTCATGAAAGCCACTGCAATGAGAGGTCAAGAAACAAGTTTGATCACAGATTATGTTCTTAAGGTTTGATGCCTTTTTGTTTCTATTTGATTACTATACTTTCATTCAGCATTATAATATTTATTGCTGTCTGATATGAACGAAAATGGACTCAGATTCTTGGATTGGAAATGTGTGCTGATACTATGGTGGGAGATGAGATGAGAAGGGGAATATCTGGTGGAGAAAAAAAACGGTTAACTACGGGTGAGATGCTGGTAGGACCTGCAAAAGTTTTCTTAATGGATGAGATCTCGACCGGTCTAGATAGTTCGACAACCTTCCAAATAGTCAGATTCTTGAGACAGCTAGTTCATATCATGGATGTCACAATGATAATCTCTCTTTTACAACCTGCACCAGAAACATTTGATCTTTTTGATGACATAATCTTACTTTCAGAAGGTCATATTGTGTACCAAGGTCCACGCGAACATGTTCTCAATTTTTTCGAGAGCATTGGATTCAAATGTCCAGAAAGGAAAGGAATTGCAGATTTCTTACAAGAGGTTACTTCTAGAAAGGATCAAGAGCAGTACTGGTTCATAAGGGACAAACCATACCATTATATCAGTGTTCCTGAGTTTGTAACTCACTTCAATAATTATAGCATTGGACAACAGCTTTCTGAAGAGCTAGGTGTTCCTTATGACCGTGCGAAAACTCATCCCGCTGCGTTGGTTAAGGATAAATATGGAATCTCAAAACTAGAACTCTTCAAGGCATGTTTTGCAAGAGAGTGGCTACTGACAAAGCGCAGCGCTTTTATATACATATTTAAGACTACTCAGATTATGATTATGTCATTGATTGCTATGACAGTGTTTTTTAGAACAGAAATGAAATATGGTCATCTTGAAGATGGGAGAAAATTTTATGGTGCATTATTCTTCAGTTTGATTAATATAATGTTCAATGGAATGGCTGAGCTTGCAATGACTATTTTTAGACTTCCTGTTTTCTTCAAGCAGAGAGATTTGTTATTTTATCCTGCTTGGGCTTTTGCACTTCCCATATGGATCCTTAGAATCCCTCTCTCTTTTCTGGAGTCAGGATTATGGGTTGTCCTTACTTATTATACCATAGGGTTTGCTCCAGCTGCAAGTAGGTATGAAAATTCACAATTTTTGTTTATATTTTAAAAGGTTATAAATGCATGATAAGGAATATTTTTTTATTAAGAGTTTCATATTTAGGAAGTAATATTTTGAAAGTTGAACTAGTTGATACACTTTTATAGTTTCTTTGTTTTATCGACTTGCCAGCAGCAAGAAGTAATTTGATTCAAAACTGATTTTGTACAACTGTAACAGATTTTTTCGTCAGTTATTAGCATTCTTCTGCGTTCATCAAATGGGTCTATCTCTGTTCCGATTCATTGCTGCTCTTGGAAGAACGATGGTTGTAGCAAGTACATTTGGTACCTTTATGCTGCTACTTGTTTTCTTACTTGGTGGCTTCATTATCGCCAAAGGTGAGCATTATTTATTCTTTTGCACCTAATAAACTTCAATGATCAAATTAAACATGCATGACAGAAAAAAGATATTAGAACAATGGCTCAAGCAACTTTAATAATGTCCTTTACAGATGACATTGAACCATGGATGATATGGGGCTATTATGCATCTCCTATGATGTATGGTCAGAATGCTATTGCCATCAATGAGTTCCTTGACAAAAGATGGAGTGCAGTAAGATCCTTAACATATGAAAAAAAACTCTAGGATTTAATTTTCTTGCAAAATGTATTCATTTATAATATGATATTAATTTTGATGCATTAGTGTAAAACTTTTTATACTGTTAATGAATATGTATGACTTTTAAGATAGATATGATTAAAGTCAAATATATTCAAATTTCAATGATGCTTTACAGCCAAATTTAGATCCAAGAATTCCTGAACCTACAGTTGGGAAGGCTCTTCTCAAGGCTAGAAGCATGTTTACAGAAGATTATTGGTACTGGATTTGTATTGGTGCTCTCTTAGGCTTTTCACTGCTCTTCAACATCTGTTTTATCGTTGCTCTCACATTTTTGAATCGTAAGTCTCCATACTGCTTATTTCTGATTCTATTTCTGCTATAAGACTGTCTCTAACAAAGGTCTAAGAGTTAAATTGCAGCATTTGGAGATTCTAAATCCATTGCTCTGGAAGAGGAAAATGACAAAAAGGAAGCAACGAGTGAGAGTTATGTTTCAAAATCTAAACCATTGGAAAGTAATTATTCAACCTTACCCTTTTCTATTTTGTCAAATGTGTAAAAAGATTGTTTTTAGGAACTAAATGTCGGTTTGGTTCGAAAAGATGTTTTTACAAAAGGGGCACATTGTTTTCATTCTGTCTCATACATTCTAAAATTTGAACAATGAATAGTAAAAACGTTTTTTTCTTTATTTTTACTTTTCATATACAAATATTTGAATATAGAAAACAAAGTGACAGTTTCATAATTAAAGTAAAATAAAAAACGTTTTGTAAAACCAAACAGCCCTAAACTTCTTTCTGGTAAGGTACAAACATGTCAACTAACTGACTCCTGGAATATAACTACTATATATCATAGCAAGCTGTGAGATAAACACTTGATTCATTCTTCGATATAGTTGGTTTCATCAGAATGTGTATTTTTGTCCTGCGTATTTGAAATGACTATTCTATTCACGCACTCCTAGGATTTGCGGCGTTTTTAATATTCACACCAAGTATCTGTTAGCATAATATACTTCCTGTTCAAATTCAAACTAATAAAATAAAATGATTATATGCAGACATTGAAATGGCAGAAAGAAATACCTTAGAGAGTCCAATTCTCAAAGCAGACACTGCAACAACCAAGAGGGGGATGGTGTTACCTTTCAGGCCACTATCACTTGCCTTTGATCGCGTTAATTACTACATCAATATGCCAGCCGTAAGTTCTGCACACTCTACCTTCATTTTAATCATCTCCAATTATAAGGCACTTCAGGAATGTTTTTCACTGCTCTATATTCCTACCAGCGAGAAACATCTTTTTGGTTATCCACTTTCACTTTTTAGACTATTCCTCTTGTTGCCTTTATGATGTCTTAATGGTGTTTGCATAGCAGGAAATGAAAAAACAAGGAATTGAAGAGAGTAGGCTCCAATTACTAAGAGATGTAAGTGGTGCTTTCAGGCCTGGAGTACTAACGGCATTAGTTGGTGTAACTGGTGCTGGAAAAACCACACTAATGGATGTTCTTGCTGGAAGAAAAACTGGTGGTTATATTGAAGGGAGCATTAGCGTATCTGGTTATCCAAAGAACCAAGCAACTTTTGCACGAATCAGTGGATACTGTGAGCAAAATGATATTCACTCTCCAAATCTTACAGTCTATGAATCTATTGTTTTTTCAGCTTGGCTACGTCTCAGTAAGGAGGTCAACAAAGAAACACAAAAGGTGTGCTTTATTTTAATCAACTCTTACATCTAACTCCAAGACCTAAACCCCCTCATGAACTTTTTTTGCAGCATGCTTTATTCAGTAAAATATGTAGCCAAATAATCCCCACTTTACGAACAGATTAATTCTTAACCACCCTCTCTTACTACAGATGTTTGTTGAGGAAGTTATGAAGCTTGTTGAGCTACAACCAGTGAGGAATTTTTTAGTAGGCCTTCCTGGAATAGATGGTTTATCAACAGAACAAAGAAAGAGACTCACCATTGCTGTAGAATTGGTTGCCAATCCTTCGATCATCTTTATGGATGAGCCTACATCAGGTCTTGATGCTAGAGCTGCAGCAATTGTTATGCGTACTGTCAGAAATACAGCGGATACAGGGAGAACTGTGGTCTGCACAATTCACCAACCAAGCATTGATATATTTGAATCTTTTGATGAGGTATAAATTCTCAAAATTTGAGAGATGGCCTTTTACTTATATGAGTTATGGAAAAATAACGCTCTCTCAATACCGTCCTTCATTCAGCTGCTTTTGATGAAGAGAGGAGGACAAATAATATACAGTGGTCCCCTTGGACAACAATCTCAGAAGCTTATTAAGTACTTTGAGGTGAGTATGACTTCGGCACTGCAAAATATAAAAAATTCTCAAATTCTATAAATTTATAAACTATGTGAACCTTTTGCAGGCTATTCCAGGAATACCTAGGATTAAAGATGGATATAATCCTGCCACATGGATGTTGGAGATCAGTTCTCCAATAGTTGAGTCTCAGCTTAGTGTAGACTTTGCAGATTTGTATATTAAGTCAGAATTGTATCAGTTAAGTTTTAGTTGAAGTTGCGTTCCCATATGACTACCTTCGTTGCAAAAAAAAAAAGATTGTTAAGCACCAGTGTTCCTTTTTTCAATCTTATTAGACACATTTCTGATATAAGCTCTTTTCAGGACGAATCAAGAACTTATTAAAGAGCTAAGCACACCAGTACCAGGAACAAAAGATATTAATTTCGCTACTAAACACTCCCGTTCTTTTATTACTCAATGCAAAGGTTGTTTCTGGAAACAGCGCTGGTCCTACTGGAGGAATCCTCAATATAATGCCATCCGGTTCTTTATGTCGCTATCTGTAGGTGTCATTTTTGGACTCGTTTTCTGGAACAAAGGAGATAAAATGTAAGTCCATATGTTCGCCAAGTTCGTATTGTATTTAAAAATACAATTAGCTGCTAAATTCTAACCTTTGATATGAAAACACGTGAATCAAGTACGATCAAGAATAGCATATATTCCTAGTTGGACAGTAACAGAACAACTTAAAGCTATGTTCACATAGGATGACACTTTCTATTGATATCATAAATTGAATGAAAAATAAGTAGGAATCATGAATATCTTGTCAAATAATTATTATACAACATTATCATAAGATTGCTGAACCATCTAGAAGAGTTCTTGTTGATCTCTATTTTGTTGTTGAAAAAGACAACAATATATTTATCAGCATCCTCAAAAAGGGGGAAAGATGATTGCTATCATGCAAATGAAATGTGAATTAGGTGATGACAAATTATTTTTTCGGCTGCAGACACAAGGAACAGGATCTTCTGAATTTAACCGGAGCTATGTATTCAGCTATTTTATTTCTTGGAGCCACCAACACTTCCTCGGTTCAACCTGTCGTAGCAGTAGAAAGAACAGTCTTCTACCGTGAAAGAGCCGCCGGAATGTACTCAGCTCTCCCTTATGCAATTGCTCAGGTAAATGAAGCTGATCCTTTCACACACACAAAAACAGGAAGGAAAAAAAAATGCACCAGTTAATTGATTTTTCCATAACTAAGCAAACTTATGAAACCTACAAGCATTGACTTGCAGGTAGCAATAGAATGTATATACGTTGCAATCCAAACACTTGCGTATACCCTTATCCTTTACTCAATGATGGGGTTCACTTGGCAAGCTGACAAGTTCATCTGGTTCTACTACTTTATATTCATGTCCTTTGTCTACTTCACACTTTATGGAATGATGACTGTGGCTCTGACACCGAACTACCAAATTGCTGCAATTGTTATGTCCTTCTTTCTAATGTTCTGGAACATATTCTCAGGTTTCGTGATCCCCAAATCGGTATGTTTAACAAAAAAGTGATCAAATATATTTATAGTCCATGAGTGTCAAAACAAGCTTCACATTAGTATGCATGAGTAAAGGCATATAGTCTAGGCCGGCCCAACATGTTTAGAGGCCTAAAACAAATTCTATAGTGAGGCCTTTCAAAAACAAAAAAAAAACAAAAAACACTAAAAACAAATCAATTTTTGCTGAGTCTAAGGTTTGATCTTTTGTCCAAGAAGATATAAGGCCCTAGTCTTGACCAACTAAGCTAGGAAAACATCTATAATTAAATTGTCATAATATATTTATAACTAATTTGAATTTTTCTGAAGCCTGTTTTTATCCCAAAATTTTGAGGCCTAAAGCCCTAATCTGGGCCGACTCTGAATATAGTTTTCATATTATTAAGCACGTGTATTGTTGAAATCTTTCTACAATCCATTCCATATATCCAGGTTGATAACCATGAATCTTCACAAAGAAGTTGGTATCATAGTTCTTAATATCCTTTTCTCTTATCATAATACATTGATTATGTAACTGCTGCTCAAACTTTTGCAGCAAATTCCAATATGGTGGAGATGGTATTATTGGGCGTGTCCGACTGCTTGGACCGTATATGGTCTACTGACATCACAGTTGGGTGACAAAGAGACTCTAATTGAGGTACCTGGAGCTGGAACAATATCAGTAAAAGCATACCTCAAGAAAGAGATGGGCTTTGAATATGACTTCCTTGGAGCTGTTGCTGTGGCTCACATTGCTTTTGTAGTTGTGTTTCTTTTTGTATTTGCTTATGGCATCAAAGTCTTTAATTTCCAGAAGAGGTAAATAATACAGAATGAAAAACAGAAAGAACCAATAGAAATGAAGAACAAATGAGAGAGAGATATTTAAACTTAAAGATTTCTGTATCATAAATAGCTTGAATAG
>Ga0315913_1007476_pt1 | contig 13110 bp, 6 predicted proteins | sample MpolsnodulesMG_FD_207736 | JGI IMG/M metagenome (GOLD analysis project Ga0315913, IMG submission 207736) | Medicago polymorpha root nodule microbial communities from Los Angeles, California, United States - small nodules | ecosystem: Host-associated > Plants > Roots > Nodule | place: USA... | reverse complement strand
GTTCAGTCCCCATAGTATCATCAATTCATCAGATTAACAAGACTACACTTAATCTAATTTTATCATACATTGTTTTAAGTGTAACACCCCACAAAGTGTAACACTTAAGACTATCACATAATATCATCAAATCTGTTTGCATGTTAAAGATGCCAACGATAAAATAGTACATGTAAGTCCAAGATGTTACAAGTATTACTAGATGAATTACTATTGATCATTAATCAGTAATCAACAATTTAAAAATGAATCAAACATTAAAATCAAAATTAACTTTTTCAAAAAAGTCAGTTTTCTGACTACACCGTAGAAGCTCCCACAATATAAATGCATATACATAGTTCCCATGTAGAAAAAGCGGTACACTATACAATCACATAATAAATGCATCGAAACTCTAAGATAAATGCATCTATACAAATTCAACTATATAAGCAATGGAGCTTTTGTAGAAACAACTCAAATTACCAAAAGCATAATAGACTAAATTGTCAAGCTTTTGTCAACTATAATGGCGTTCAACCAGCAAGATGTTGCAGGTACTATTCTAAACCTACTTTTTTTAGGAAATGTACTTTGCTAAAACTAAAAGGTTTTTCTGTTTTGATGAATGACATTCAATTTTTAGTTCATGAATTTGATTATATCTCCTTTATTTAAATCTAATTTGTTAATATGTCTTCCACAAACGCAGTTGCATATATAATAATATTTTTCTCTTTTGATAAATATCATTATGTTTTAGTTCATGCTTTTAATTGTATCTCTGATCTGTAATGGTGATTTTAATTTCCCTTCCTAAATAACAGTTGCAACTGATGATAATGATGAGTACAACAAGTCTTTGCTTTCAAACCTGTTGAAATTTCGAACTTATATCATGGAATTCATCCTCCCTGTGTAAGTGTCTTTGTGTGTCTTACAATTTGTGCTACTGAATGCATATAATAATGTTTTTTAGGAAAGATTTTCTTTTACTGGTTGTTGCTTTTTATTTTTATGTGTGTGACTCTATTTGTGTTTTTTGATTTCATTTTATTGAATAATAGATTAGTCTGATTTAACAATGCTATACTTTTGTTGTCTTAGATGCATTACATAATGTAGTTTACGTTATTCTTGCATAAATGTTGGCATGCACGCTATTGTCTTGCTATTTTCGTGTTAATATTTCCTTCTTTTTTTTATCAAGTATTCTAGTGGTTGAGACTCACACATTTTAAATATGGAAAAGTGGGAAGTCTAAGATTCGAATTAACATGCGTATAATATTTTCCTTAAAGCTATCAATTGAGTTGTGCTTATGGGACATGTTTATCTTCCTTTATTAATTGCTATTCTGTATTGGAATTGTTATCAAGTTTGTTGCATAAAAGAAAAGTTCGATGTCATCAATATTACATACTATTATAACCTAAACTTTGAATAAATTCTTTTACAGCCAAGAGGAGAGTTGTCAACATGTTTTGCAAGGGAGTTTGGGGAGCAAGAAGGCACTTATGTAACCCTTCGTGATCCCAATAGAAACGAGATTGAAGTGAAAGTGGAGAGGGTAAAGTGTATTTTAAAGACGGTTGGCATCGATTATGTGATGCCTACAATGTTACATCAGGAGCCTGGGTTACACTTACATACCTAAACCCATCCCTTTTTCTAATGAAACTTAAAGATTTGCACAATGATGAAATTGAATATCCTAAGTACACTCCTCCATTATGTTTGAAGTTGCAAAGTTGATTTCTCGATGCAAGTGCTTCCAATGGACTTGGTGTTTCAGTTAGTCGTTCTGAATTTTTTTTAATGCTTCGAGTTTTTTTATCATACATTATAGAAGACTTTGATTAGCTCTAATTTGACATTTGATTGCACCTATGAATAATGGAAGATATTTGGGCCTAAATTATGTTGTTATTGCACTTTGTAATGTAGTCTTTGTTTTGTTATCAAGTATTCTAATTTCTCACTTTGGGTATTGTATTAATTGCTTGGTCGGTAGGTGTTGTGTTTTCTGTTTTTTTTTTTTTTTTAATTTTAAAAGAGAGTTCTATGCCAATCAAGTTTTGATACCTATTGATTATCCTATGCGTGATCTATTTTGAAAAGGATTGAATGGATGTTTAGTGCCAAAATTAATGTTATCTGGTCTAGGGCATTTATAACTATCACAATCCCAAACGGCAACCTTTATCTCCTCCAAACCAAAAGGCTTAACCAAACCAGCTCCTTCTCTATGTGACAAAGAACGAAACGATAGCTTCCACGTGAGGTTCATATATAGAACGGGATTTGAAATGAGAAGAAAAATGAGAGAACATAACACAACACACATTATCAACATCTTCTACCATAACAGCGTCCACAAGAATGGAAGACATTGCATTCCCTCTTCCCCTACTCGACATAATACCATGAAAATACTTAGTATTTGCATCCACATTATCAACACCTTCCTCCATAACACCGTCCACAAGAACGGAAGACATTGCATTCCCTCTTCCCCTACTCGACATAATAACTTGAAAATACTTAGTATTTGCATCCCCTTCACTCAACAATTTTTTTCCTTAACTGTTGCCAGCAAATACTAGTATTTATGTGAGATAAAGAGAAAAATTCCTCAGATAACCCATAATTCCTCCACCTCCACATCAAGTAAATCTGAAATCCCCCCTTTCAAATCAATAGTGGAATTTCTGTCCTTCAAAGAAATTTTTTTTGCAGGCAAGTTCTGAGAATGACTCAGATGCCAATCTTTTAAAGCCAATTTAATCAACTTGAATTTTTCTTTCAAAATATAACCACCTCACCCTTCCGCCTGAAGAGAACTCCACTGATCACGAACAAAAATTTTATAATCCGAAAAGTTTTCCCAACATTCCAACATGGTCTTGGCCCCTAATTATCCTCATCAATAGAAAGCACAATTGGGCAATAATCCGATAAATCTTTAGGCTTAGCCATCTGAATACAATTTGGGAAGCACATTGGAATTAATTTTATTTGGAAGTCATTGACTTTCGATGTTATTGGTGTTTTAGCCTATTTTATACTCCATTTGTCTCAAATTATAAAGCCGCTTTGGGATAAAATGGTCCCAAATTATAAGTCGTTTTACAATACCAATGAAACATTATAGTCAAAACGACTTAGAATTTAGGGCGGAGGGGGTATGTGAGAGAACGGTAGGTAAATGATTAAATAAATTAAAGAGCCTTGCTAACTAGTGCCCTTAAGACACTTATTAATGATTCTAAAATAGAAATAATTGGTAAGTTTTATGAAGGAAAAATTACTTTTTAAAGTTTCGATATGTTAAATGCATCAAAATTCCAAAACAAAATTTCTTCTTTAGGTTTCTCAATAAGTGTCCTTAAAACACTTATCAGAATTTCCCTTAAATAAATTAGTACCATTTAGATGAGTGATAATAAATAAGTAAGAGAGATAGAAACAAAAACATCAAAAGTAATACCATTCGAACATATAGACAAAAGTAAATTAATTGTCCTCACCAAACTTTCTCACTCTTTACGTTCTTATAGTCTATCCACTTTTGAGTCATAAAGAACTACTCTAAAAAATGTAATCAGATAAGGATCTTCAATGGTAAACTTTTATGAAAGTTAGTGTAATCAGTGCATTGAAAAGATTGATATTTTTAAAAAATAATTACTTAATGTAGAATGCTTAAGAAATGCTCTAGGGACACTCGTCAACAAGACCCTCGACTAAAACTATGCACATGTACAATGGCTCTATGTAAGGCATAAACCCATAAATCTTAAATCCTACAAGGTCTCTCTAATCACAAAGAATGTATTACCCATTGCTGAGTAGCAACATAAACTTGGAGGGACAATCATATTTGACACATTATCATAAGTGTGGGATAACCAAAGAAACTCAAATTCTCAATTGTTTTCAAAGAACTATCACCAAATGCATAAACTTCAGTAATGGTTTTTCAATATTAGATAATTGAATAATTGTATGGTCCATTTAACATTGCTAGTTATTGTAACAAAGTTGAACATTTAAATATTACTGTACATCAAATTGGAGGAAAAATCATATTTGGCAAAAAAATGCACAACAGAAATATAAAAAAAGAATGAAACAAAAATGATGTAAAATAGAATGCCATAACCCCTTCACTTGTCAATGATATAGCACAGTCAATGCTTTTATTGAATACATGATGCTTAACAATAACTAGGAGAGACACTCAACCTTAACAAGGTTCTTTAATCATAAATTGAATGAAAAGAAGATCACTGCAAACTTTAACTTCAATTTAATTTAACCATAAATATTACTGATAATTAAAAAGAGATGCACATCTAGACTGGCGGATTACCCTCAAAAGAAAGGATACAAATCCGGTAAGGAAAGACTTGTAAAAAATGTATGTGCTTGGTTGTTTTGTTTACAAACCCTGAAAGAATATCAATCTCGACCTTAGCCGATCTCTGGTTGACCGTCTCTCCGGCCCCCTTTTGTACTTACGTGATTTAATTACCACCGAGTTGATGCTAGACTCTCACAGTAAATATGTAGATCAAATTCACTTGTGTTACTTATAAAGAGATAACTCAACCCACCACTATTTAAGTCCTATAAGCTCAATTGGGAAAAGAGTTTGGCCCCATTTGGATAAACAGTTTATATAGATGCTTATAGCATTATGGCTTATAACATTAGAGCTTACATCATAAGCTCTTATACTTGATAAGCTATTTATGTTTGGATATGTACACTAAAAAGTACTTACATAAATTAAAGTGTTTGGATGTGACATTACATAAACAATTATCGAAATTTTAAATATTTTTAATTTAACAAAAAAATCAAAGAATCGAACCACAATTATCAAGATTTTTTTTGATAAAATTAATCAAGATGTAAAAAACAATATTATAATATATTAATTATAATTATATATATAGTATAATCAATATTCGTCCTTAAAAAAATATCAATATTCATATAAGACAAAATTAACATTAGATAAGTATATAGTTACGTAACAAAAAAATATTCATATAAGAAAAATATTAATATTCAGTTTCATTTTGTTACGTAACAAAAAAAATAATAAAAATCTTCCTTAAAAAGAAATAATTTGTTACGTATGTTAATTCAGTAAGATAAGTATATAACAATTTTGTTAATCATGCACCGCCAAAGATAACTAACATTATAATTAAAATATATGTTTTAAAAAGTGGATCCAGAGAGAATCGAAGGAGGTTACATAAATTCATAAGCTCCTTGTTAAGCCAGAGGGTAAGCTGAAAATTTAGGCTTATTAAAATATGGCATAAGCAGCTTATGAAACTATGATAAACTACTTTTATTTATTTACCCAAACACCTTTAAAAAAGCTTATGGGAGTAGATAAGCCCACATAAGCTCAAAATAAGCCAATTCAAACGGGGCCTAAATCATAAAGAAAAACAAAAGCAATTATTCATCAATTGAACCTACAAACTCATAATCTCTCTCTTAATCTTCTCAATAGCAGCACCATTTTGAACCAAAGCGGTGATTGCGAAAATTTTATGAAAATCGAACTATGCATGATTTTTGGTTTATTTTAAAGGCGTGGCACCTTGAACCTTGTATTTAACTCTGATTTATTATTAACTATTGTTTATGGGGTTTGAAGGTGTTACAATACCATTGATTTATATTTGTATGCGATATGCTAAAAAAATGATTTGGTTGACAAGTATGGTTACCTTGGGATAATTTGGCCTTTGTATGAATTGTTTACCTTGAGAATATATTTTTTTCTAAGAAAATTGCTTATCATAACGTGGAGCCTTCGAAGAAATGCAATAATAATAAGTAGGCTTAATTGCACTTTTGGTCCTCGCATTTTGATCAACTCACGAAATTGGTCCTGTCTTTTTCAAATCGAACAAAACAGTCTCTATACTATCATAATTTTTGCAATTTTACTCCTAACCCTCATTTCCCCTCCAAAAACGCTGATGTGTCCAATTTTAGGGATGTGGCCAAAAAAGCACTTATGTGGCAATTCCAACATGGAAAAGGACATTGACATGTCATCAAATCAATTTTTTTAATTGAAAAATAATTAAAATATTTCAGAAATTAAAACAAAAACATTTATATGGTCGATTAAAACACGGAACCAACAAACTAAAACCCCCTTCAACTGGTTTCTTTGATTCTTTCATCTCCTCCAACATTTTCTTCTTCTCTTCAAGTTTCTTAATGCACTCGATTGTTTCGTTTACAATCACTTGGTTAAATAGATCCGATGGTTTTCTTTTTAACAAAAAGATTACATGATTTAAAATTGAAAAATTAACGAGATCTTTGATGGACCACCTACAATGATTGACCACCTTAAGCATTTGAGGTTAAATAGCGACATAAGAGACCTTGTTGAGTAACATAGACATAATTTGATGTAGACAAGCTGGCAACGCGAATCAAAGACGAAGTGGCACGCAAGAAAGATTCAGTTGGAATGGTGCAAATTTTGCATCCGGTGTCGGAATGACCTGAATTATACCTTTTCGGAAAACCCCGGACATCACGAGCAAAACTCATGGATTTACCATGATGTAGGGGTTATTTTAGTCATACGAGGTTGTATGAAGGCTCGAAACCGCCTTTTAATATTTCAGCATATTCTAGAACTTTCTATTTTATTTTGTTTTGTTATTTTTCGGCCCATGTGGGTTTGTTACTTCTTTTAGTATTTAAACAGAACTTATGCAGCCTAAGAGCCATTTTTTTATTCAATAAAATTATTCGAGACTTTTCTCTCGATTCTGGTGTATTCCAAAAACTCTTATTTGATAAGTTTGTCGCTTGCAACCTGTCTGTTTATCTTTTAGGTTTAGCGCTTGCTAACCCTTGCCTTCGTCATCCCACAATATCTCAAAGTGTTTGGATAGAAGTCAAGCAAGCATGTAAACAGGTGCATGATCACCTGCAAATTTGTGTAGATTTAGAAAGTAGCATCAGCCATAAGATATAATCTTCATATTTTCACTTGTATGTATTATTTCTATAATTTGGAGAGTATCTTCACATTTTTTACATTTAGACTTCACCATCATACTTGGAACTTACCTAAGACACTTAATACTTTTTACACTAATCAATTTGCTCTCTATTTTCTTTTTTAAGTGCTTGGATACCAATTATAAATAATACTTTTTCAGCCTCTAAATTTAGCATTCAAAAATAACAAATAATAAATACAAAGCTGATTTCTCATAAGCTTGTGACATGATTTGCAAAATAAACACTTATATGATAAGCACTATAGTTTATTTGGATGCAACTTAGTTATAATACAAAGCTACAAACACCAAAAGCACAAGCCAAACAAAAAAGATCCGTGCAGAAATAAGAATAAAATAGGATAGCAGGCTTACCATTACAAAAGAAAACCCATCATTTAAGGGGAAAAATTAGAAATTATAATTTTATCAATTATACTAAACATGTGTCCAAAAAATAATTAACTTTTCAACAAAGAAATATAACATACGATGTAGCCATCTTACTCATTTTTGTTTCAGTAAATTATTCTTATATTATTATTATTATTATTATTTATTCAATTATTACATGAAAGGAAAATATGAGGAGTCCAATTGACATACAATGAAATTCAAGTTCACAGTTTGACTAGGAGAGTTCATTATAAGGCATGGCAAAAAAGTATTTACTTGCAAGTCCATTATAATGGTTAATCACGTTTGTATGTCATGTGTTTCACTAAAAACACCACTTCTCCTTCTCTCTCTTGTGAGCTGTCACCAAAACCTTACTTTCTTCCCATTCATTCATCAAAGAGTGGTGATTTAGGGTAAATTTTTGACCCAAAATCACCCCTCTAACTCGTTTTTATATTTCCCTTTTATTAAAATAAGTGATTTTCATATCTATTTCGTTTTTTCTTTTGTGATTTTGTCGTCTTAGTGCGACGTTGTTTTGTTCGTCGTCTTTGTGCGACGTTGTTTGTCTTTCTTGTTTCGTTCAGGTATTTGTTTGATTCAGATTGTCAGATCAGATTAGATTCAGTGCAGATCAAATCAATGACTTTGGAGTCGTCAACGTTGCAGATCTGGAGACATGAATATTCCGAAGACTTAAATATAGTCATATGTGTAGGCTTTAGTACTTTGCCGTTTTATGCTATTAACATGGATGTTGTGAGTTTGTTCACAAATTCATTCTTTTTGTTTTTAGCGAATTCTCATTGTATCGATGTACTCTATCAATTTGAATGAATGAATATTGTTTATTTTTGTCAAAAAAAATATCATGTGTTTCACTAGCAAGTATTCTCCATAACCATCTTTTAAAAACTTTTGTGGTTATGAGAAAGAGCATAAGTTAGTAGGTTAGTTACAATTGAATTCAATGAGAACACATCCAAAAGATAAGTCCAATTAAATAATTTAAATTAAATATGTTTGTGGTTTCATGAGAGGTTTGAAGAAGTAAAAATATACGGTTTGAATATGAATCATGTTAGAGGAAACAACAACCAAATTCAATTTCGAAAGCACTGTTGTAAAGGGATAATTTGTCACCTCAAGCTTTGCAGCACTAACAACACTGAAAAGTGTACTTTTCCCTGCATTGGAGCACCAACTATGCCAATATTCTCAACTAGCTTGGGTTCTAACCCCAAACACCTGTTCAAAAGAAATCAGCCTTCTTAGACTCTTAGGAAAATTAAACTCAAAGTTATTAATTGGGTGTGTTTAAGATTTTATTTTTTTATGGAGAATAAATAAAATAGGTGCTCTACCTTCTTAGTAAAATATAAGCGTGTGTAGTCACACGCCTGAAACAACAAAATATTCAAGAAGAAAGAAAGAAAAGAAGAAGAAGAAGAAGAAGAAAGAAAGAAATGAAAAAGAAGAAGAAGAACCTCTCATGGATGACGGTGGTTGATGCTGGTCCAAGGGACCACCACCAATGCCGCCATAACTACCAAAACAAGCCAGCTCCTCAACGAGTTCTTCGATAGCACTCCGAAGACGCCACTGTCGGAGGTTGGTATAAGATGGTGTTATACGAGGATTGCGATGAAGTTGTTCCATCAGAGATGAGTCATCTCACGTATGTGTGAGCGGTAGGGAGATCTAAACGCACGTAGATTGGTGCCCTAACATGTAGATAAGTTGCAAAATCGGTGTTTTCATTCGCGAGAACAAATTCGTTACCAACATTGATTTCCTCATTGTCATACCCTAATTTTTGACCTAACATCCCACATTCATACATCCTCTGACCCGGAATGTTCTCTGAATTTTCAGAGAAAATTCGGCAGGGAGGTATTGTGAAATACCTCATTTTTTGGTTCCAAATCGGGCCCTCTTCTCTTTTTATCTTTTAGTTTTTATTTATTTCCATCTTTTATTAATTTTCAATTTTAATTTTTTAATTTTAAATCTTTTTTATTTTAGTTATTTTTTGTTTTAGTTACCTTTTTTTTTAATTAATTTATTTTGTCCAAGAAATCAAATAGAGTCCAATGAGTCCAATATACAAATAAAAGAAATACAAAAAAAAAAAAAGGTTCGCTAAGCTGAAAACCTGAAAGGGCGGCTTAGGCAATAGAGAGCGTCCCGGTGGACTGAAAACCCGAAAGGGCGGTTCAGGTAAAAATTAGGAGCATAAAAAAGGAAATATACCCCCGGTGGACTAAAAACCTGAAAGGGTGGTCCAGACAAAAGTTAGGGATTCTCAAAAACAAAAAAACAAAAAAAAACATGACTGTTGAAGCGTGCTGATTGAAGAACACCCTGCGTCGTTTACAAATGACGACTTCTTCCAGACTTTTGATCAACAATGGGCTTTATCCCCAAGTGACATCAGTTGATACTATGTGCCGATTTACAAATGGTGACTTCTTCCAGACTTCTGGTTAACAATGAGCTTTATCCCAAGGAGGCATCAGTTTGCTACCTTGTGTCGGGTTTTACACCGTCAACGGCTCGATTTGTTCACAATAATACCATCTAGAAGGAAGCTTGCCGAGTGTTGGTACTGCGATGTCGGACCACTTCCCAGCTTACCCGTCTTGTCTCGTTTCATCGAGTCACCTGTCATATTACAGTTCATACAGTCATACAAATTACATTCATACATTTATACATTCATACATTAATATTTTAACATATTCATACACATCATATGCACAACATCAATTCAGACATGATTGCATTAATCACCCAAATTCTTGTTTGGCTGCATTCTTCTGTTTAAGTTTACCTTTTATCTTGTTTAAAGTGGTCTGTCCTAAACAATGGACAGCTTGATTTTACCTTTTATCACGTTTCAAGTGGTCAGTCCTAAACAATGGACAACTTGAGTTTACCTTTTTGTCATGTTTCAAGCGGTCAGTCCTAAACAATGGACATCTTGAGTTTACCTTTTTGTCATGTTTCAAGCGGTCAGTCCTAAACAAAGGACAACTTGAGTCTACCTTTTATCATATTTCAAGCGGTCAGTCCTAAACAATAAATAGCTTGAGTTTACCTTTTATCATTATGTCAAGTGGTCAGTCCTAAACAATGGACAACTTGAGTTTAAACCTTGATTCTCATAAAAAATGCAAATAACAAAAAAAAACAAAAAAATATTTTCATAATAAACCTTGATTCTCAAATCAAGCGATTCCCTTTTTATTTTTATTTTCTTAATCAAATGTTAAACAATTTAATTATATCTCGAGTCTATTTTCTTTTAATATTAAAATACACAAATTAATTTTTATTTGTCACATTGACTTTTCTTCTTTAAAACTTTTTCAAAACTAATAAAAAACACAAAACCAATCAAACGTCAATTTTTACCCCGAACTACGAGGTTTTGATCCCTCACGGGTACGTAGGCAAATGACGCTCGTCCTTCCAAATCATAAAAAATGTAAATAAAATAAGTCTCTTTCTTTTATCACTTTAAATTTCATTTTTAAAAGCAATCAAGTTTAAGCACAAAACGTTAAATAAAACCAAGAGGTTCTTGTAGAATACTACGAACATAAAGAGTGCTAATACCTTCCCTTTATGTAACTAACCCCCGAACCCCAATATTTTAAAATGGTATTTGAACTTTTTTCCAATCTTTCTTTGAAAAAATAAAAGGTTCAGTCGTGAAATAAATAATGAGTCAAACGCTAATCAAATAGCGTAACCAAATTATGACATTGAAAACAGAAAGCAAGTCACATCCATTTCACACTTTTTTATATATAATTATTTAGTGATTTCATTAGATTTAAATTTCATGATTGTTGATGTATTTTTGTCGACTAGTTGCTTTGAAAAGACATTCTACTTTGTGTGTTGTTTAAGATTTGATGAGTTGTTTAGATCACATGAGATTGATGTTTTTTTAATACACTTTTCTAGTAAATGATTTTTCTTCAAAATTTATATGTTTGTACTTTGAAATTTGAATGAGAGAGAGGTTCAGTTTTTTTTTTTTTTTGAACAAATCAAAATGGAATATATTGCTCAAAGGAGGATAAATTCACCCAGCAGAAGGTGTGCTAAAATGGTGAATCACCCAAAATCTGTCACAAAAACCAGACACCTATGAAAAGAGTGCCACCACCAAAACAAACAAAAAACAATTACATGACACCCATACAAATTAGAGGATGTCTTCACCAGTCATGAAAACCAAAAGCTAAAGGAATAAAATTCGTAGATAACCATCAAAAGGAAGTCCGCTTCACCTTGTCAAGAATATTATGAGGATCAGTTACCGCATATTTGAAGACACAGTTGTTTCTCTCCTTCCATATTACCCAAACTGAAGCAAGCTAAATAACCTTTGGATAATAGTATGAAGCTCTGGGCATGCCCGCCAACTGGGTAAATTGAATATAAAATTCTTTAATACAGCCTGGATAAACAAATGAGATTCCAAGCCAATGACAAATTAAATACCAAACATTCTTAAAAGGACTGCATTCAAGAAAAAGATGATCCGTCGTCTCAATGCTATCACAGCCACCAAGACACAAATTTTCATTCGGTTGAAGAACATGACGCCGCACCAAATTTGCTCTTGTCGGAATTCTGTCTTGAAGAAGACGTCATACAAAAATTTATACTTTTGCCGGAACAAGCTTATGCCAGACATCATTGTAGTCACTAGTAACCGTCGGTTCATCAGCAGAAGTTAGAAATTGATATGTCCGCGAACCGAGTAGCCATGAATAGGATATAGCAACCACCGCCAATGATCTTGAATATTTTCCTGCAAAAGAATGTTATTCAACAAATACAGATTTGGTGTATGTAATATTCGTTATTGAATTATTTAAAAACATGTTTGGCTAACTAATGGGCATCTTGGTTGGCCATGTAAAAAATTTAAACCTACGCTTAAAATTAATAAAATCTCTAATATAGATCCAACATGGCTGGGAGATTTGTTGATCACTACAATAATGCTTGTTCAGTTTGTCAACTTTTGATTAAAATGCTTGGTTGTCAACTACAATAATAAGCACCTTCTATTTATGTGGTGGTGCTTGTTTTAGAGTAGTCACACTTAATCGTGCCATGCGATAAGTTTTTGCTGATTGGTTAATGGTTATTCTTTAAATTTCAATTTAGTTGAACGTGTCTGTGTAGGTATCTATGATGACCCTTTTGGCAGCTTTGAAATGCATAAGTTGGTTGGGACATGCAATGACCAAATATCATATCAGGTGGAGTGGCACTAATGTAACCGAGACTTCCCAACATTTTCTTGTAATGTCTTTCTTTCACATTAACACCATTTGCATCACTGCATAGCTTGCTTCTTACATGCACACAATGGGATTTTCAACAGAATTCCTTTTGATTGTCCAATGACCTATGAAGCATGGATACGGACACGAACACGGACATAGCTAAATTTTTTAGAAAATCAAATAATTTAGTGTAATTATGTGTCGGTGTCGTGTCGGTGTCGGACACGACACGTGTCTGACACGGGGACACGCCTTATCCAAGGAGTGTCCGTGCTTCATAGCCAATGACCCTAATTGCATATTACACAATGAAATAGAAATCATAATGATTCATCAACAAATGAAATCAG
>Ga0315913_1007475_pt1 | contig 13110 bp, 5 predicted proteins | sample MpolsnodulesMG_FD_207736 | JGI IMG/M metagenome (GOLD analysis project Ga0315913, IMG submission 207736) | Medicago polymorpha root nodule microbial communities from Los Angeles, California, United States - small nodules | ecosystem: Host-associated > Plants > Roots > Nodule | place: USA... | reverse complement strand
TATAACCTTCACATTTCAATATAAACATAAAATTCAATATAATCATTATAATCATCATTTCAACGTAAACATAAACATTCACATTTTAATAAACATAAATATAAACATAACTAAACCTAAAACCATTCAATATAATCATCATTTCAATATAATTTGTGTGCATCATTTCCATCATAACCTAAACATCATTCAATATAATTCTCATAACCTAAACTAACTAAATAATCAATAAAATTGTCACTGGGGCATTTTATCAAACACTTTGTGTGCAAAGTATCAAACATACTCAAAATGTGTTCATTTGCCATCATTCAAAACCACATTATCATTAAACATCATTTAAACAGCATAGGCAACAACTACATTCATTTATCAATTCATAAACTACACATGCAATCATCAAATTGTCAATTTTAAAATCAACTCTAACCACATGCAAACTACTCTAATTTTTTTAAAAATTAAACCTAAACAAACTAACATTGTCATTAAAATGATTGATACAACTTACTTGTGATAATGTGTCATTGATTTGCTTGCAATTCGCGAAAATGGCTTTGGTGAGAATTGGAGAGAGTTTGAGAGAAGTTGAGAGAAGTTTTGAAACTGATATGTTTGTGTTTCTGTTTTTGTTTATGTTACTGCCGAGGTTTTCCTCGGTAGTTAACTGCGGTTTTTGCATTCCTCGGTAGTTAACTGCAGAGGGGCATTTCTGTCTTTTACATGTGTTTCTTAGCCAAACCAAATGTGTCAATAGCAAATTTCATGTAAATTTTAACTAATTAATATAGCTCACTTTAAATTAACTTGGAATCAGTCAAATTTAGTGAATTTCTTTTAAATTTAACGAATAAGAGTGAGTGAGATTTTAGTGATTCTCATTCCAATGATGTGAAGGATTATACTTGCCGTTAATTACCTAACATGACATTTGTTTATCACAAGCAGTCATAGAATCCAATTATGCAATGATTTTTATTCGAAGCTGGTAGAAGGTCATCTCATAATTTGGGTTTACTTAAATGGCTTATTGATCCGACAATGAGTAATATATTTTTTTGAAAGAACCGTTAGTTCATAATTATATAGTAAATATATTAACATCTAGATTGATTATTCCAAACAAATGTATGTTTTCCCTTGCAATCCCTACCCTATGTATTTAAATTAAGCTTATGATCTGAGCGAGACACTTTCATATCTTGACTTGCTGGTGTAGTAGTTTGAACTTTGAATTAGGATCACTAATTCAATGCAATGTGCATTAGCAACGGTGTGAAAGCGAAAGCACAACGGTAAGTACCATGATTATAATTTAGCTTCATCAAGTGGATATATAGTATCGGTGCATGACAGAAAGTCATTGTATGTTTGATTAGGATGATGATTTGAAACCAGTAATTAAATCTAAATTTTTCTTTTCAAATTGGCCGTTAATATATGTTTGGGACCGTTAAGTTAGATAAAATAGCAAGCAAAATTCATCGCACTTTAATAAAATAAAATAAAATACAAATAAAAAAGTAAACTATGTAATATTTTTTAGAACTCAGTATCTGATAAAAGAAAACGATTAATCTAAGAGAATCAATTTCACTGTTCACTTATGGGTGCCCTATTTAAAGTCAGAGCAAAGATTTGTACGGACTTGGCCACTGAAATTGACGGAAAAGTAAACTATGATTAATGGAGCTCTTTTGCACTTTGATTAAATAGTTTCTAATTCCATTTATCAAATAAATGATATGCTGCTCTAGAGACTAGAAGTAAAAAACTCAATCCCTTGTACCAAAATATACCCTCAATTTTGTTTTGAACTAACCAAATTTCGTCAGTATTTTTATTTTTTTTTTGAGAAATGATTGAGTTAATAGTTTACTAAAGCCAGATTCATGTTGAAAGGATTTGGACTTAACTTGTTTCCACAAGAGGATATATATTATTTGGCTTAATATCAGTTTTAACCCCCTAACTTTTTCAAAGTTGCGATTTTGGTCCCTAAGAAGAAAAAAAGTTACAAAATCTCCCTCTAAGTTTTGCATTTGTGGCAGTTTTGGCCCCCAGGGCCAATTTTGACTCGGTCTACGCTGAGGTGGCACCCTAAGTGAGGTGCCACATGTTATTTTTTTTAAATTTATTTTTACTAAAATTGGTCTTGAGGGACAAAACTGCTACAGTTGCAAAACTTAGGGGGCGGTTTTGTAGTTTTTTTTGTTAGGGGGCCAAAATCGCAACTTCGTGAAAGTTAGGGGGCGAAAACTGCTATTAAGCCATATTATTTTTATGGACAAAAGACATGTCTTTTAGTATTGTGGTTAGGTGCAACAAGAGCTAAACTCATGAAACATACCGTTTTCTGTTGTGGCCTTCTAAATTTGTTACGTGTATGTGTTTTCAAATTAAAAACATTATCCTTTTTTTTTTCTTCCACTTTTTAATTTATAGTATATAATTTAGACTGAAGTATGATTTTTGTATGTCAAATAAATCACTAACTATATATGCGAGGTTCATACCAAATATGGTATTTTTGCTAGACCTTGTTATGTGACTTATTTGGTGATCCCCTTTTATGTTGAGGATCATATCAAATATGATATTTCTATTAGACCTTACTCTCTGACGAATGAAGATGCTCTAATAATGTTATTTGTATTCATTTCTATGTCCTTATGAATGTATCATTTTTATGTTTGCATTAGTGGATTGCCCCGTAGAAGTTAGATATGTTATTGTTATTATGTATTTGCCCTTGAGTGAATATGTTATTTTGTTATGAAAATACCGTTACTCATACTATTCTGTTATTCAGCATCTAACATATCACTATAACCATCTTGGTCCCTAAAAAGTATTTTGAGAACCATATTAATTGGTTACAAAATCATATAATCCAAGTTTAGCCTTGATTCAACATTAAAAATGTTGGTGGCTTTCGATGAACGATAAAATGCAAGACTATACGATCTTAACGAACTCTAATTCTAACTCACATATATCAACTGATCATGCATGGAAGGTGATGGACAAGTATGTGATCTAGAACCACTTATCAGACATGGACAATATGAATTTGTTGCTTCAAAAACATCAATATTAGGATAAAATATATGATACGATTGGGATATGGATTCTTAGGTTTTCTATTTCAATAATACTTTTGTTCTCAAATATAAGTCCTATTTAAAAATAAAGTGTAGCTAAATATAAGTTTGATTCTAAAAAATATTGAAAGTAGAGAGTGAAATCAAAACATAAAAAAAATTAAAACTCAAAAAAATTGAAGAAAGTGGTTTTGAGTGAAAATGTTAACGAAGGTGTCGATGAGTTTTAAAATCCATACTCAAACATATTTATACTTGAAGCGTTTGAATTTTAAAATCCCAACAAATGTCATCCAAATTTTAAAATCTTAAAGGATAGATTTGTCGAAAATATTGAAGGTGTTTCTCTTTAGACCCCTCAATATCTCTAAGACCTCATAAACATGCATCTCGTAGTTATCTATGTATATTTTTTTTGTCAAACGTACATCCGGTAGATAACTATCAGATGTGTATTTAAAGGTTTTAGAAATAAAGAATTGTTATTCTCCTGTTTGGTTTTCCTCGTTCCACTTTGCTTTGGTGCCTATGTAAGTTAACTCACATTGGACATTTTTAAGGAGAACGAGCAAAACCAAACGGGTAGAAAGATTCTATCTAGGTTACAAGGCCCTTTTCAGTTGTGGGTAGAAAGATCCAGCCCATAAGGTAAAGCCCGTTTCTTTCTTCGTACCATTCTGACTGAGCAGTTAGAACACGAAATGGCGTCGAACTGTGCTAGAAAATCTCTCCGAGTAGCTTCATCTTCCGCCGAAACCCTATTTTCTCGTCGATCTCCTTCTTCTTCAAACGCTAATAAATTTAACGCTTCTGCTTTTCAAGCTTCACCACAAAAACGCTCATATTCCTGGTAATTAATATTCACTCATTTTTTAATTCTGAATAAATAAATATATATTGATTAATAATATGGTTGCATTTTAGGTTACCGGTGCAGTTAGCGGGTACACAAATCTCATTGACACCATTACATAGTGTTACTGCTTCTGCATTATTCACTTCTCTCCTGTCTTTGCATAATAATACCTGGGGCGTTCTTTCTGAAGGTATTTTTATTCTCTTTATTCCTTCTTCCTTCACTGCTTGGACTCTTATGCATGCAACAATACCCGTAGGATAGACCTTACCATGATTGATATGATTCTATTGTTAGTGAGAGAGCCAAATTTTAGTATCAGGAAGGAATCTATTGAAGCAAACTAAAGCTCACATGGGAAGGATATAATTTGAGAAAAGCACATAATTCAGTGTAATTATATGTGTCGGTGTCATGTCGGACACGACACGTGTCTGACACTAGGACATGCCTAATCAGAGGAGTGTCCGTGCTTCATAGGAAATGGTCATAAGCTCTTTAAGTGTTTGGTGAAAATCAATAAGATAGTTGTACATATTGCAGTAAACCAAGTATAAATCCATGGCAAACAAAGTCGCTGTTACAGGACTAGTATTCAAATACATTTGTACATGGATTTCTAAAGTAAGTTTGTTTCGTTTATTTTAAAACTTTACACTTAATAGATATGTAAATGGGACAGTCTACCATTTAGATGCTTGGACATGACATTAAAGACTAGCAATTTTCAAGAACTGTATTTGATGGTTGGTTGCTCCTGTTCAATAGATAATCTAGGGTTTTATCACTGCATGTTCCACTTATTCCCTTAAGTTTATGGAAATAACTAGCATTTTATATGTAGCTATACGGTTTTGTCAAGTTGGTCACTTTAGTCTTAGGAATGTTTGGATGCACAATTTTCGAGGGGAGGAGAGCTTACTTTTCTTTTCTAAATTAAGGAAGCTATAAAATGTTTTTTAAGAAGTTAAGTGTGATTGAAATGTTATATAACTGATAAAAAAATGTTATATAATCATTATCATGTTATTTTTTCAATATTTTAAAAATCTGAAACATATATCAAAATATAGATTTAGCCCTCCGAAACCCTCCGCTCCTAAACCCTCCATCCAAACATACCCCAATGCTTTGTTAATATGTAACAACAAGACTAACAAGATAGATTTGACAAAAGGTTTTGGTATATACTTCACGATATGTTTGGATTGGTGGTATATGTTGGAATGAAGTAGAATGAAATAGAATAGTCTAGTTAGATTTTAAAAAATGGATGTAATCCTATTACATTTCATTCAACTCAATTTTATCCTATACCACCAATCCAAACATACCAGGGATTAAGTTTGAGAGAGTGTGATACTTGGAAGGACTAAATTGAGGGTTTACTCTTTTGTTTAAAGAACTACTCTCTGCCCTTTTATTTCAACTCTCAGCACCATTTCTGTTGTCTTGAAAACCACAGTTTTTGTATGATAAATAAATAAAGAAGAGGCCATATTACCATGCATCATAATTTCTGTCATTTGTAAAAAAAAAAAATCTTCAATATGGCTGTAATAAATCTGTTTTTTTTTTACAGTTTGTTAGTGAGTAGGATTGGTACTTGTTATTGGTCCGATGTTATGTCCTTTCCCTGGATAGATTATTGGTTGTCTGCATGGCAGCATCTATTGATGTGTGGAATAGCCGAATAGCATTAACATTGGAAACATGTATAAAAAATAGGTGTTAATGTAATTATACTTTGCACTGTTATTTGATCTGCTATTTCGGTCATAACATAGTATTGTGATCATTCGAGCATAATCGTTATTGGATTTTCTTCAAGTACTATACTCATTTGCAATATCATAGTTTGTCACAAGGATTCTAGTTTCTCACGGTGGAGAAAAGTTAAGTGGTAATGATCTTTGAGATTTAATTGTAGTATTATTGTCTCACGTTTATTTTCTGGTCAATTTGTTTGTAACCATTTCACCACTATTCACCCAATTTCATTGGCAAATTCACCCAACTTCATTTGCAAACTTAGTTGGTAATTTTGTTTCTAATTACTAATGTTAAGTGTCCATTTGATTCAATTACAGCGGATGTGCACTAAAAACAAAGTTTCTTGCGTTTTGATTTTGAAGGATGCAAATATTTTTGTTATTAATGTGCTTCTCTAGTCATTAGCATATACATTGCTTTGTCATGTTTGTGGTGGGTGTACTAATTGAAACTACCCCTGGGGTTGGCACCCCTACCGATTTGGCAGTAATATTGATTGCAGAACCAAATGATAAAAATTACTGCTACCGAAACAAACATTGGATACCTAAGATGTTTTCTTTAACACACAATAACCCTGACATTTGCGTTCATTTTGTCGCAGGTTTTGCAACACCTCTATAACATACCGATGATGCTTTTTCTTTTAGGCCATCAAGAAACTATTAGGTGCAGGTTTTGTTTCAATATTTGTTTCTAGTGGGTGCTGTGATTAATAATGTAACTTGATTAATTTCTTAGTTACTGAGACTGTCAGGTGCAATCATCTTGTTTTCATTTACAAGGTGATTTCTGTTTGAACTTTCAGTTTTTTTTTCCCTGATGGCTAACCCTTGAATTTGTGAAATTTTCCATGTAAGATGTATACTGGCTTTTCAAGTGATTATATTTTTCATGAATCTTAAGTTTTTATCATGTCATATATGATCTCCTGTTAGTTATGATTATCCTAGTCCAAAACTATATTGCCTCTCGCATTGCTTTTGCATTGTGCATACTGAATTTTATGCTCACCTTGTTTTTTATTGGATCATATACGATTGATGTGGTTTGTATACTCGAGTATGTGGTTTACTGTTGTGCCGTGACAGACAAATAAATTTTCTCAACATTTTCTCTCCATATAATGTTATACTGTCATATTTATATTTTCAAATCTAAAGTAATTGAAGGGATTTATTCTCAGGAAAGTCATATACTTGTGTACATATTATGGGATGTTTGGTTTAGCTTGAATTCTGTTGCTTAGCTGTGTCGACACGCCTAATGTGAATCATTTTCTACCTCAGCACTGAAGTTAACTTCAACCAACTGAACTATTCTAAGAAAATTATAACATCTGTAAATTTCAATTCAAAGAACAATTGAAATAATTGTCTCCATTGTTTTCTATTTGGTCTTTATTTACAATCACGGTACCTTAACCTAAAGAAAATGGAAATCCAGTTTAACTAAAAATAATCAGATCCAAATTTCAACCTCTCTTGCTGAAAGCACTGATTAGTGATTATATCAATTGTTGAGCCTCTTGATGTTTTCATGTGTTTTGGCGGTATTTTTTTTTTTTTTTTGAGCGGGGGTTGAAGATCAGTGATCACCATAATTTATTCAGAAAAGAAAATATTCTCAGTAGTATATGCATCTCAGGAGAGAAGACAAATATAGAATGAGAATAAATAAGTGAGATGTATTAAATGATATAACGATGAATAAAGAGAGATATATGGCAATCAACAGGATAGGCAAAAATGAGGGAGTAAGAGAGAGTGCCAATAACAGTATATTTTGAACCCTATCAGTAAGCTTCAATTTGTTGCTTTGAAAAAACCATGTCAAAATAACTTTGGAACGCGAGAAAAATATGGACAACGTGAGTTAAATTTTGAGGTTGTCATTGTGGAAAAATCATGGTCATGTTTGAAATAGTTGACACTGTGATTTTGTGAGAGGTTTTACAAGATTCAGATAATGATATCTTGCTTTGAGGGCCATCCAGATATTGCTAGGTGCAGGTTGTTTTAATACGTGTTTCTAGCAGGTGCTGCGATCAATAATATAATTTGATCAATTTTTTTTTTATCTACTTAAACATCTAAGGTGCAGTTGTCCTGTTTACAATTACAAAAGTTTCAGTATTTTCCTGATGGTTAACCCTTTAATTTGGAAAAAAAATTCGTGTAAATTGTATACTAGTTTTTCAAGTGATTTTATTTTGCATGAATCTTCTATTATAGTTTTTTATCATGTCATATGATATGTTAATTATGAATTTCATATAGTCTAAATCTATGTGACCTCTTGGACTTTCATCCATGATCATCGAATCAGCATTCCATGCAATCATGCACTCTCAAGATTTGTTGTCATCCAATTTGCAGGCTCTGAAGAAACCTGATTCCATATATTATAGTCTTCCTTTTTCATTCTTTCGTTTTGTTTTCTCTTTCTTTTAGCCTTGTAACCCAAAAAAAAAGTAGTAGTTATATTATTAAAAACTTTGAAGGTACAATATTTATTTTTCATTTGTACGTTTTTTTTTTCTTAAAAAAGAAAAACCGTACCAAGTATCCCAAAATTATGCTCAACCAGCGTTAAACAAGCACTAACTTGTCTGTCTTTCCGCTTGAATGGTAAAAATGAAAGAATAAATCCAACCCAAAAGGGTGTAGTATCCCCTTAATATATATTATTATAAATAGAAGTTTCTAACATTCAGGACTCAAGTTGCGTGTGGACAGATGATGTGCAAGACATACAAGTATTTGCTAATATGTTTAATGCGTACACGAAAGACACTATTTTCATTCGAACCATGTTCGTCATGATAAAAAAACACGGATAGGTCCCGCAACTACAGCTCAAATGATAAGATTACATTGAGATTTTGATATGTTGGGACGTGGGTTTGAATATACAGTTCATCACTTCTTGGCACTTGGTATAAGAATTTCGCCACTATACTCTTTCGAACCAAAAATAATTACATTGACAGAGTTGGAGCAAAATGATAGCACTTCCTTTGGTACCATTCAACATTCTTCATAGAAAGAGGTGTACCTCTTTTTATCACAACAATATTAAAATTCTAGCATAAAGCTAATATTTTCTCGAGGCAAAAAAATTGGCAACGATTCTAACATGTTCTTAAAATCATCAACATTCTTATCAATATTCATAGCGCTAGTGACTTTTAAATCCTTCAAGCCATGTCACCAATTCCCTTGTATAATTGGAGCTGCAAAAGCATTCATCATCTTTTCTTCTCATTAGCATCTCTAAACACCTGTAGTTTTAGATAATTAACAAAATCTTGTTAGAATTGAGAAGCTCCATGTAAATTGTAATAACTTTTATACAGATAAAAAGAACAAGCATTTGAAGCATTCATGCAATGTGTTTGACATAAATTATTCAGAGAAATTTTTCTTTTCGCACTTGCAATATAGAACGGGAGAGAAAAAAAAAGAGTTAATGATAAATTAAGATATATATTCAAAATGGGTCTAAAAGCTAGGATGTACATTTGAATTGCTAACTTAATGGTAAGAGTTTAACTTTGTAACTTTAAGATATTAAACTCGAATCCTCTCAAAAACGTTGTAAAATAATCATTAATATCACTTTAATTAATAAAAGAAAGGTAAAGAGTGAAAATGTTATTTTGAACAACATTATTCAATATGTCTTCATTTTTTAGTCTTATAATTTGGATTAGACCCAATGATTAGTTTTCTTAGATCATTATTCAAGATAACTAAATAATTGACTCTTAACTAATGATATGACACTTAAAACAAGTCTATTCATATTCATGGTATTCATAAGTTTTTATTTTGGATAGGTTATTAGCTTTCAAACTACTTAATTTTTATCTCAAAATAATATTTATAATTAAAATATTGTTTGCAAAAAAAACTCAAGATATTGTCATCAAGTAGATAACCAAATCAACAAATGAAATATCACACTTTCAATCCGTGTAGTAAAGTCTCTACTACGTTACAAGTTGAATTTGATTTTTCTATAAACAATAGAGTTTGTAGTCTTGTAGATATTTTTATTAGCTTTTAAATATAAAAACATCTTATTTAGACAAGTATAGCTACAAGATGTGATATTTTCTTTGAGTTTCTATTGAATTTTATAGGTATGCAATTTATGTCATGAAAAGTTTAGAATTTACTTATAGGCTGACTTTTTTTCCTTTGCGGGATTTCTTCTCTATTTAGGATTTATATCTTTCAATTCGAAATATAAACCACTTCACAATCAATTTAATTTTAACTAAAATTAGTTTTATAAAATAAATATAGTAAAAAAATCAAATTACAATAAAAAATAATATTACAAATTGAAAATAAAAAGAAAAAAAATTCAAAACAGAAAAACACAAAAGTAAAAAAGAACAAACTACAGTTAGGTTATTTTGCATGACAAAAACCCAACATATCGTTCTTGTTATTGAGGAAAATCTCGAATTCTCTTTTCCACTTGGTTTTTCCTTATTCCATTTTTAGCTTAAAACATCACATGCATATCTGTTTTTCGGTTCAATTTTGAGACCACCTCCACAGTCCTAAAAGAAACAACAAAGGTACATAATTTTGTTGCACCTAACCACAAGTTTTGACATCTTTTAACATAGTTTGGAGTATAAATTTGAACGAAAAAATCACAACAAAAGATAGAGGAGAGAGTTGGAGCCAACAGATGAGAGTCTTGCACTCCACCATCCTATTTTTTTTTACTTCATGCATCTTCTTTAACCTTTTATCATCACACAACCATGAGTTACCACATAAACCATTAATAGCCACCATAAACTAGACCTCATCCTCATAAATAACCATCAATTTTAAATAAATAAAAACTTAGAAACAATAATAAATAAATAAAATTAGAAACAAGGGAGAATGGGAGAGAAATCAAAGAAATGGGGAGAAGCCTATAATTTTTTTTTTTATCATGTACAACCCACCATCGTTTCTCATTCTCTCTCGACCATCTACTCCCTCTTTCCCCTCACATTCTTTTCCCTATTCATTATTTTTTCTTCTTTTTTCGTACATAATTTTATTAATTTATTATTTATTCAATTAATATATTTTTAAGCCATCGTACAAAATTATTTATGTTGTAAATTAGTTTCCTAGTATATTGGCATTTTCTTATGCCCTAATTAAATCAAAATCTATCACTCTATGAATTTAATTTGTATAGTTAAGTTTTTTTTATACATGCATCCAATTAAATGACATCATATAGAATTTTGTTTTTTACACATTCATCTAGATATTTATAGAGAAATTTTAGGAACTAGTATAAGAAAGACGCTATAGTGTGATTTTATTGGATGCAAAGGTTAAAAAAAGTTCATTATGTTAGATTTTTTCCCTATTTTTTCTTTTCCACATGTGCCAATTGAGTCAAAGTTGATTGTTGTGGAATGCTATTTTTAAGGGGAAAAATCTGCTGAATTGGTCCACCTCTTATTCCCACTTATCCCATATTCAGTTTAAGGCTCCCTCAAATTGTGTCACATGTTCTGTAAACCTTGTGATGGGCAAGGCACTATAAAGTCAGAACGGATTCACTGTTTCAGAGTCACAGAACCTGCTCCTCTCTAAAGCAACTGCACCATCGAGTTTGAAGCGAGTAAATGTTTGGAATAGCGAAACAGTCGGTTTACAGCAGCAGCAAGCGCAGCAAAAAGCTCTTTTTCACCTAGCAATGGCTGGAGGTAAGTGCTCTCTTATTCTGCTTCCGCTTTCTGATTTAAACGTGTAGTTAATGTTGTTTACATGTTTAAATCGATAAATAGTTTACACATTATACTGCTTAAAAATTTAATCGTTTACTTTATTATTGAACTCTTATTAAATAAATTCAAATTTTCATAAATATCTTAAACCTCTTTACAAAAAATGAATATGGCTGTTTGTGATCACTGCTTAAGATTTTCTTCGGGGTTGATGATTTTGAACATTTTTTCTGAAAATTGTTATTTATATTGTCCACTTTGAATACACTTCCTACCATTTAATCCAATCTCGTATTTGGATAGTCACTTTAGATTTTTTTTCTCCTATTTAACTATTGTGATTTTTTTTTTAACAGGCATTTAACTATTGTGATTTGTGAGTACTTTAATAATTCAAGTAAAGAAAACCTGTCAATTTCATTCTTAAAGTATATAATTCAAGTAAACAAAACTTGTCAATTTCATTCTTGAAGTATATAAATTTTTCTTGAAGTATATAAATATTTAGTCAATTTGGTCATCTCAAATTGGATATTGAAAATACCTTGTCATCTCAAATGATTTGATTTTCAAAAAAAAAAATAATTTTGCGATAACCAATTTATCATCTCAAATACATTGCTACTTCAAAATTATTTAGAATCTCAAAGCCAATAACCATTTTAAATTATCGTTTGGTTTGGTTACCACGAAATTTAATAAGATTCACATCTAAAATGTAGGGGCTTACCGCAAATTCATTTTTGTTTGGTCACCACAACTTACTAAAAAAATATGAGTTTAAACTTACTTCTCTTACTACCATTTTATTTGACATATCTATTTATCAGGGCCGGTTCAAGGTGAATGTCACTAAAGCAAGAGGTTTAGGCCTCCAAATTTTTTAAACCTCGTATTAGGCCTCATACTTGCAATTCTAAGATGGTTATACTTTACTTGATTGTGTCAAAGCTCGGCTTGTTGCTTTGGGTATAGCAACGACTTGGATTTTGCCTTTTACTTCAGCCTTTTCTACTTATATTTTTATTTTTGAAAAATGCTTCTTAGATGGTTGCTATGTTCATGTGTGCCCATATGCATGTATGAGCATACTCGAGACAAAAATAAAAATAAAAAATTTAGTGTTTTGTAACATGTGCAATGCATTTCTAATAATTGATATATTCCTATGTCAAATTTTCATCTTAACCCAGTGTCCGTGACTATAATATATTGTTTACGTTTAAAACTTGTTCCAACTAATCTGGTTAGAATTCATAGATTGTTGACCACACAAGTTAGAACAAATGCAGCGGAAGAATGATACAGGTTGAAAGACGAAACAAAATATTATTGACGTTGTCATTGCTGATTAGAATTGAAATGGAACATATAAGCCATTCAGAAATAAAAAAAAATTGGAAAATAGAAATGAATCGATCTTTTTGTATGCGTTGAACATGTTAATAAAGACGGCATTTTGTATCTTTTTTAATCTAGCATGCTCATGTATGCATTGATATGTTACGTAACAAATTCAGTTCATTTGCAATTCTTTAGTAAATCTATGATCTGAAGTGGAAATTTCTTGTACAACCATAATTTATCGCCTCAATTGCTTATGGTCGGTTGAGTTT
>Ga0315913_1007472_pt1 | contig 13113 bp, 10 predicted proteins | sample MpolsnodulesMG_FD_207736 | JGI IMG/M metagenome (GOLD analysis project Ga0315913, IMG submission 207736) | Medicago polymorpha root nodule microbial communities from Los Angeles, California, United States - small nodules | ecosystem: Host-associated > Plants > Roots > Nodule | place: USA... | reverse complement strand
TTATTTGAACAATCATTTGTGTGACAACTTCTGTGACAACCATAAATTTACAAAGAAAAATATGTATTGACATGGAAACCAAAACAATAGAGAGAGAAAGTAAAAACATAATGTGAGCATGAGAAATAGTTATCACAAAAGTTGTTACAAAATGATTGTACAAATATCATTTCTCTTTCTTTAATTAAGTACCTTGCGACCTTCCCACAGTCGTTGAATGCTGCTATCAGGCATGTTCAATTCAACAAGAAAATATGGCTCAAAATTTGACGGCAAAGAAGTAAAAGGGTATCCATGCCACAAAAGATATCGCAGATTGTTGGAAACAAAATTGAGATTTCCTGAAAAATTGTTATGATACAAAATGAGAAGTCCTAGGTTCCTCATATTTGAAAATCCTTCGGCCCTGCATTTGGAGAAATTTTCCTTTTGATCCAGAACTATAGCTTTAACATTGTTTGTTCCCTGGGAAAAGAATAGAATAAGAATAATATAGAAAGAAAAAAAAAACAGTGAACTTACTTGAATTAACCATGTTAGAAACATAAAAATATTTTCTTCATTACACCAGTTCTGTTAGCATCCAGAACAGAAAAAAATAAAAATCAATTTATAAACTTAATTTCATATAAAATCACTTTTATCAAACTCTTGCGCGAATGCACACACTATTTTACATTGTTAATGAACTAGTTAACTGTTCATGAATTACTTTTTTGGTTCAACTATCAACATCAAGGAATCAAAATACTAGTTGAGTTTGCCTTGTTAAATTCCTATCTTCTAATTGGTATATCATATCTCATAAGTATTATAACATTCTTGTGGTGAAGAAATTGAAGGGGCCAATTGGTTTCCCTAGTAGCAATGGGAGGAAGAAATGGCACAAAACATTTTTTAAGTTTCAGTCCCATGAGGGAGAGTGAGCAATGAAACTGTGAGAGATAGAGATTTGCTGTAGATAGACCATGATAAATCTTGATGGGTTGGTTTAATCTAATGGTAAAAAAAGCGGTCCAAGTTAAACCCTTTAATTTGACGGTGCAAACTAAACACAGTAGTCATTGGCTCAAAAAAAAATTTGAGCCCTCACATTTATCACCCTAAAAGAAGTGAGTAGAGAGACTGTTAAAAAGTTTCAAGGATGTAAACCGACAATAATATTTTTAAATGAATTAAAGCTGAAATTGGTGTATCTATACCGAGAAAAACAGTAACTTAAACATAAAAAATACATTAGAAAGAGAACATACGCCCCATGAAATAATCAATGATTATCATTTATCCCACATAACCTAACACAAGTTAAATTCACTAAAAAAGCATAAACTGCACCTTCTAGTTTTGGAAATATAATTTCTTACTGTTTCTGTCATCAATGCATGATAGAAATCATTGCATCGCCATAATCTACTCCACGATCCTGGCTCTTCGGGAAATTGGTGCCGAACAATTTTCTTCCCCAGTTCTTGTAACATATCATGCATATGAATCTCCTCGTTTTTAATGGTAATGAGTGATTTCTCAAGGATTCTTTGAATTCCAATGTGAGGGTGTAATCCACAAGCATCTAGAATTCGCTTTACATAATCTTCCCTCTCCCCTTTAAAGAAACAAGCAATGTGCAGAAATATTTCCTTCTCCTCATGTTGTAGTCCATCAACACTCATCTGAAGCACATCCATAATTTTACAATCAGGATTCTTCTTCAATCTATCCAAAGCATCTCTCCACTGAGTAGCATCTCGGGTACATAAGAAAGAACCAACTATTTTAATTGCTAATGGAAGATGTTGAGTATATTTTAGTACCTCTGGAATCAACTCAACACAATTGCTGCTTTGATCTTCACTTTTGAAGGCTTTTTTATGAAAAAGTTCACATGCATCATCACTATTCAACATTGGAACTTCGTGTACTGTATCTGCCCCGTAAACTCTTAGAACATGCACATCCCTTGTGGTTATGATTATTCTGCTACCTTGACAAAGCAATTTAGGATTTATAGCCAATTCCTGCAATTGCTCTAATTGATCAACGTTATCAAGAACTACAAGCACCTTAATACCACTGTGAAGCCTATTTATCATAATCTCAGCAATTTCACAAGCATCATATGAGTCTAGATTTCTTTCATCTAGAGCTTGACTCAGAATTTCTTTTTGTACAGCAACAGCACCACCATCCATATAAATTTTGTTTGTGTTGAGAATAAATGAACAAGCATCAAATTGACGAGAGATTTTGTCATACAAAACAGTAGCATGAGTTGTCTTTCCTACACCGCCCATCCCCCAAATGCCCAGAACTCGAAAGTCGTCATCCTCTGAGCTCAATTTTAGAAACTTTTCTAATTCTTCAATGCGAGGTTGCATGCCAACGAGATCATTGGTAAACCCTGACAATTTATGACCTAGTGCTTTAATCACTGCGCGAACAATTTCTTCAATCTCTGTAAACTCTGGCCTGAAAGAGGAAAAACAAGAACACTAAATTACATTATCAGCTAGGTTACAAGGGATACATTAATGGATTGTGTATAACTTGTTCTGGTGGGTGGGTGGGGGGGTGCTTTTCATTGATATGACCAGCTATGACATAGACACACATGGATAGGAAGGGTTGGGTTTTAAATCACAGTACGACCGCTGTTGAGGCCGCATAGCCTGTATTTGATCGTGATTCTCCTCAAGATCAAGGTTTGCGACACGAGCCCAACAGTCGTTGCAACAACTATTTAAAAAAAGTAATAAATTGAAAAAATGAATTGATTGAGTACAAGTGTGTTGGTGTCTAGAGACGGTACATCTTCAATCCAAAGTGCCGATGCTAGTAAACTGACAAGTTAGGTAATACTAGAGCACAAGCATGAGTTATGACCCAAAAAAAAAAGAGTAAACAGAACATCACATTATTATTCTCACAACAAATTATATAAAAATCTTAGAGAAGAGGGATTAATTTTTACTTACTTATCTCTTACAACAAATCCAGCCAAATTGGACAATTCCCCCATAGCTTTCCGCCATTGATCAGCCTTGTTTCAGACATATTTGCCCTTCTTAGAGGGTGAATCTGTAGAAAGCCCTAAATACCGAGCCTTGGTTCGAATATGAGATGGCTCAACATTATAGAAAACGGGAATAACAGTGCGATTCAATTTGCTGCGGCATTCATGAATAGCAGCCATTTCATCCAAACACCACTTTGACTTATAATAGTTTTTTGAGAAGACAACAATCGAAACTCTTGAATCTCGAATAGCTTGTAGAAGCTGGGGCGAAATTGATTCTCCTTTCTGGAGAGTTTTATCGTCCTTGAAGACGAAGATACCTTTTTTGGTGAGATGATGATAGAGATGATCGATGAAATTGTTGCGTGTGTCAGGGCCTCGGAAACTCAGAAAAACATCGTACTTATATATTCGTCGAGAGGAGGAGTTGTTGCTAGTAGAAGCCATAGGTTCAAGAGTAGAACGGTAACGTGAGATTAACTCACTCCTCGCTAGAGAGATGGATAATAATCTTATCCTGTACAAAACTAAGAAATGAATTTCCAAAGAACCAAATTGGAAGGAGTGACTAAGGAGATTCACGCAAAATAATTGAAACTATAATAAATTCTGGTTTGGTGAATAACTGAAATCGCTTATTTTGTTTAAAGATTTAAGCATGAGTTTATGCCTGTTGCTGATGCACTTTAATAGCATTAATGTGCCTCTTTTGAGGATCTCTTATCAACAACAACAGAATAAAAATAATAATTATTAACGAAATAATAATGGAAGAAAAACATTTGTGAGTGAAGCATGGGGTTAAAAGTGAGACCTTGGTTATCAATTGAAAATTGATGATGAATCATATTATAAGTAATTTAAAAGGGAAGAAAAGAAAAAGTTGATAGTATGGAATTAGTTAGTTAATGTTACCTGATGTATTAAGCTTGAATCTTATTAACCTCACTCACTTCACATTTATTTGCTGCAGCACAAGCCACTTGATGAAAGCAAAGGTCTCACTCACTATTCCGAGAGGATTGCTTTATGAGAAAGAAAGGAAGATTGTAAGAAGGAGAGTCAACGAAGGTAGCCGACAAAACTCTAGGTAGCGAATAATTCTTGGGGTAATAGTGTTTTACCGTCATTTCCGGTTTCCTGCGTAAAATATTTTTGTTGAATTTCATCCTTGTAATTTAAAGATTTTTTGGTTTTGGACCTTCATAGAAAATTTCAATCTCTGTAATTTGAGCAAATTTAGGTTTACCCCCTTATAATTTGAGCAAATTTTGGTTTACCCCTGTTAATTTGAGCAAATTTTGCTTTATCCCCTACCATATCTTCGATTTTGTACAATCAAAGTTCATGAAGGTCCAAAACCAAAAATCTTTAAATTACAAGGACGAAATCTAAAAAAATATATTTTACAGAAGGTAAAACCGAAAATGACCTATATTACACGGGTAAAACAATATTAACCCATAATTCTTTAACAATCACAACTTAAAATATATTTTTGTGTACGCGTTTTCTTTGTTCACTTTGCATTTTATTCAAGGGTATATCCAAAGCAGATCGAGCGGCTGGAAACATCAGTGTCTTAGCTTGGCCGGAAGACTTACTCTATCTAAGTCTGTTCTTAGCTCTATCCCTTACTATCACATGCAATATGCCAAACTCCCAAGGACTTTGTGTGATGAGATAGAGAAGATCCAAAGAAGCTTTTTATGGGGAGATACAAATCAAATTCGAAAACCTCATTTGATTAACTGGGAAGTTTGTTGCTTGCCTAAAGGTGATGGGGGTCTTCGTATTAGGAACCAAAAACAAATGAATGAAGCTTTCCTTATGAAAATGTTGTGGAACATGATCAATAAACCTGATGATCTTTGGTGCAAGGTCCTTTATAGTAAGTATGGTAGAAATAAAGATCTTCGAGTTACTATTACTTCTCAGCCTTATGACTCCCCCTTATGGAAAGCCTTAGCAGGGATTTGGGACCAATTCCAAAGACATACGGTTTGGTAGCTGGGAGATGGTCAAAAAATAAACTTTTGGCTTGATAATTGGATGTCCGATGGTTGTTCTCTAATGAATATATGTACTCAGCAAACCATTGATACGACGCTTACTTTGAAGGACACTATAATAGAGACAGACGAATGGGACTTAAATTTTCTCACCACTAATCTTCCCTACATTACTGTCAATCAACTGGTGGCTATCCCAGCTCTTAAAGAAACAGATGGGTCGGACTCCATTGGTAGGACTGGAACAAATACCCGTCATTTTACTATACAAAGTGCTTATAACCTGCAACGAGAGAGATACTGTTCTATTGAAGGAAATTGGAAGAGATTGTGGAGTTGGAAAGGACCTCACAGAATTCAAACTTTCATGTGGATTGCTGCTCATGAGCGCCTTTTAACGAATTATTGCAGAAGTATATGGGGAAGTGGAATATCCCATTTGTGTCCAACCTGTGGAAATGGAGATGAAACAATCATCCATGCTCTGAGAGATTGTGTGCAATCAATCCGAGTTTGGCTTAGGTTAGTATCTTCTAATCACATGACTAATTTCTTTTCTTTGAATTGCAGGGATTGGATCTTTGACAATCTCAACAACAACAAGATGGGATCACACAAGATTGAGTGGCAAACTATATTTATGGTAACATGTTGGCACTTGTGGATGTGGATGAATAAGAGCATTTTTGAAGAGGAGTTCCATCGCCCTTTCAATCCAATTGATGTGATTCTCAAGATGGCTACGGAGATTCATAACTGCAAACAAACACAAATATCTGGATGGCCTCAACGCACTGACACTATTTTCATTGGTTAGAAGACACCCCAGGAGGGTTGGGTTAAACTCACTGTGAGGGCGCGCATAAAAGCTAAAGTAGTCTTTCGGGATGTGGCGGACTTCTTCGTGATAGCATTGGAAATTGTTTGAATAGTTATGCTTGTAAGATAGGATCATGTGACGCACTACATGCAGAGATGTGGGGCATGTATATTGGTATGGATATGGCTCGAAGACAGGGGATCACACACCTTCAAGTGGAGAGTGACTCCAAAGTTTTGGTCGATATGGGAACTGAGAAATGTAACATCAACGGGAATGTTCCTACCTTGATTCGGCGCATTCGTGATCTAAAAAACATGAGTTGGCAAGTTCAAATCAACCATATGTGGCGTGAAGGAAACAAATCGGCGGATTGGCTAGCAAATTTTAGTCTATCTTTAGACTCCTTTGATTTACATGTTATTGAGACTCCTCCTAGAGAGCTTCGATGTCTCCTTTTTGATGACATTTCTGGCGCTTGCATGCCTCGAAATGTTCATTTAATCGCTTAGTTTTTTTTTCTTGGGCTCAACCCTCTTCTTGTACCAAAAAAAAAAGAAGGTATTGATATGTAATAAATTTTTGAATTATGCATTTCTCCCAACACAATTTGCTCGCGCCTAACTGAATTTTCAAAAATACCCCTACGTGAGTTAACTCATGCAGCGTGACTTAACTCACACAGGTTATAACCGAGCGTAACTTAACTCACGCATGTTATAACTCACGCATGTTATCTCTACCATTTTCCTTCTCCTCTTCTTCTTCTTCATTCTTTCATTACATCTTTGCCTATTATTTTGAATCGCAAACAACCTTATCAATTATTTGACAATTGTTGCTTGCTGTCAAATCTCATTAGACGGTAAGATCTCTTTTGAATCAATTTCACAAATCAAAATCAAAAGGTCAAATGATTTATTCAATAATTGGCACATATAATTCGCGTAAAAAGGGACTGTAATCAAAACTGAATATACGATTACATTAAGAACAACTTTTCTGTTTCATTTCATCGATTTTAAAGTTTGAAATAAATTCTAAATATATTTTGTGCCTGATATACCTCAACCGCATAAAGAAAAACACGTTGAATAAGCAATCAGATTTTAAAACAAATAAAAATCACAATTAATTTGATACAGGAAGAAGAAGACGCTGGGTTAGAAGAAGACAACGTAAAGAAAGAAGAAGAAGAGAGGAAAATGGTAGTGAGAGAGAAGGAAGAAGAAAAGGATTGAATGAAATTGGAAGGAGAGAGAGAAGAAGATAACCAAACTCATGTTGTTGTTCCTCAGCGTCACTTAACTCACGCAGGGGGTAGCGTCACTTAACTCACGCAGGGGGTAATTTTGGCAATTCAGTTGGGCGCGAGTGTTTTGTATTGGGAGAAGAGCTGAATTCTAAATTTTTTTTTTTTTGAGGGAAAGATATGTCTTAAAGTTAAACAATAATGATCGAAGCCCGTTAGGGCTGACCCTAAACGGGTCGGGTAGCCCGTTTTGACAACTTTTACATGAGACACTTTTCTTCTTAACATATATCCTTTTAGATGTCTCCATAATGGGGTACCTATAAGGTATCGATACTTGTAGAGATAACACATTTCTATTGTGGATGGTCTAAGGTTATATATCCACTTGGCATGAGTGAAGCATCTCATTGGCCTGGCCCACCTAAAAGGTTATATACTTGTTGGGAAGAAGTTGAAAATGTTGCGAAGATAACGAAACCAATTTTTCTTTTGATTAAATTTGTTGATGGTGAAGGTCCAAAAATGGGTGAGTTTTATGAGAAGATGGACATTATGTTGGGGAAATACAAGAGATTATGAAAAGAAATAGGTATGAAAGTTGTTACTCTCAAGTGGAGGAGATTATTACTACAAGGTGGACTAAAATGAACTATACTATTCATTGTCTTGGTTTAGCGCTGACTCCACGGTTCTACAATACTCGTTACCTTGCAACATCAGCTCCTGGAGGTATAGCTAGGAAGGCTCCAAACCAAGATAAAGTAGTAGTGACTACAGTAATGCAAGCTTTTGAAAAAATATCTGAAAGTTCAACCGCACAAGAGCTTTTGCGTGATCAATTTGCCACATTTCACACAAAAAAAGGGATATATATGTGATGCCTGCTGCTCAATTAGATGTCGTAACCATGGATGCTATTGATTGGTGGTCCACATATGGATCGGAAACTCCTACATTAGCAGAGGTGGCAAAGAAAGTGTTTTCTCAGCCGATCAGTAGTTCTATACTGCTGAAAGATCTTGGAGCACTTACTCATATATTCACAGTGTAAAGAGGAATCGACTTAATTGTGCAAGAGCTGACAAATTGGTGTTTATTCACTCCAATATCCGCCTACAATCATGCTTTTCTGATAGTTACAGGAATGACCCTTTCAAAAAATGGGATATGGATCATGATAACACTTTTTTGAAAGAACCTTCTAGGTTCGAACATATGAGCTCAGAATTATCCAATGAAATTGATGGAGGAAATACAATGATGAGAGTTGTTGTTACCAAGAGAAGAAGAAATAATAATTGAGCTTTGTGTTGCCATAGAATTATGTTCAATGACAAATCGTTTTACCAAGAGAAAAAGAGAAGAAGAAATGATAGTTAAGCTTTTTGTTTATGTTTTTATCTAATTATGTTTATCAAAGTTGAATTTTAATTATGAAATTAATCATTTTTGTTTATTTAATTATTATTTGTTATAACGTAATTAATATACTAGCATGTACCGCGAACCAAAATTGCATAACGACTATGTATACCCCACATACCCAATTCTTTGAAGGTTGCGTACCGTGTATTCGAATCCGTACCACGTACCTAAGTGAAATACGAATTATGTGACTTTGATATGCATGTTGCCAGAATCAGATACTATTATCGCAAGCTTTTTCTTCTTCACTCTAAATCCTCCAAAATACAACTTTAAACACATGAAATCTTGGTTTCAAAATGTATTCCAACATCAATTGACTTGATACAAAATATATATATGAATTTAAAGGTATTTGTTTGGATGAAATTCACACTCATTTAAAGAAGTTGTGATTTATCGATGATAATATGTTTCAAGGAAGTCATTTAGATGCATCTCTTCTTCAATGAGGAAAAGTGATTTAAATTTGTACATATGATAATGTAATTTTGTTGTTTATATAAAATTGTGTTTTTATTTATGTTCTACGGGTCTGTATAGCCTGGACATGTATTGGTCCATCTTATACTTGTTATAACTTTAACCATTACCCAAATTTTATGATAGTCCATCCACACATAACAGCTCTCTCCACTTCCAATCTCTCTTCGCTGTCTGCAGCAGCAACTCAACCATTTCTCATTTTCACATGATCTTAAAACCAAATGTGTAGTGTGTATGCCCAACGATTTGAATCATTGTTTTTTACATAACGAAAGTTTCCTTTTGATCATGTTTGCCATGCTGGGTAAACATGACCATGGAATGAACCGTGAATACCTTGGGCTTGCCACCGAGTGAGACCACCAAATTGAGGACCTTTTGAATCATCAGGCAAGTTGTGATATTGGACCATGGTCGACGAAAGTCATGACTTTGTTACTAGCGTTGATCATAGTGAACTGTTGCTTTTAGGGCAGTATGTGGGCTCTGTCTAGGGTGGGGGATCTTAATAGGTCTCCTACAGGTGCATGACCTTTCAAAACCGTTGGATTGATCAAATACACTGTAAACTAAATACACTTGATTATTTTTCTTTCATCAATGACAAACACCCATCACACCGGACTTCTCGAATCTCCTCTCTATTCATTCTTCTTCTGGCTATTTCAGTCGGTGTTCACTTATTCCTTGTAAAATCAACACTTTTTGATGCAAAACAGCAATAAACCAATTTCAATCATCCAAATCTACAGCGACATGGTTTCAATTACTCCACAAACGTGCAACAAGTTTGGTTTAAATTTTCAATTTTCAATTCATATAACAAACTAAACCCATTCTCAAATTCTATTCATGCCATTGGAAAAAAGGAACCAAGAAGATAAATCCATAACAGTTTAGCAGACCCCTAAAAAGAAATTGAATTCATAGCAGAGAAGAACACATGACATAATTAATAAGAAGCTAAACCCATTTTCGATTCATATAACACGAATTCTTCACCCATTTACATAACATCAACAAATTTGATGCAGTTTTTCCAGCTATGTAAACATCCATTTTTTCCTTCACCATTCTACTCTTAATTAATTGTTCACGTTTCTGTCAAAAAAGTAATGCTCAGATCTTGAATAGAGGCACTGAATCTGATGAAGGATATTTAATTGATTTTGATTTCATGGTTTATAAATAATATTGGATGAAAAATGGAAGAGGTTAGTTAGAGAATTTTCTCTAAATTTTTGAGAAATCTAGACTTGTAACAAGACTTTCTTTTAAAAGAGTGAATCTGAATAAATGAGATGAAAGAATCAAAACATTGTAACAATGAATAGTAGCTGTTCTTGCCCAAATCCTGATAAGTTTGCTGTGGTGGTTCGGTATTGTGCATCTCATAGCTTCAGATCTGCATTGAGGGGGAGAGAGAATATGGAAAGGAAGATGGATAGATACAGTCGGTACATGATAAGATCTGTAAGGCTTCATTATCCAATGGCCAATGTTTTTTTACTTATCTTGCGCACCGTAGGAGACCTACAAAGGTCTCTCACGGTAGACAGAGCCCAGTATGTGTATGGTAATACGTTTGAGTGAACTCATTGAGTTTCTGAGCTTGGATTTGATGCTAGACTCAGAATGTTGTCGTTGCCGGCTCTGATGCTTACTTTGATGTTGAAATTTGACAGCGTTTTAATGATTTATGGATTGACGTCGATAGAGCTGGTAATGTCACTTTCCCACATGATTTTATGCTTTCTCTGGTTCGAAGGAAATCACCAATGCTTTGAAAGAAACTTATGCACCAACCTACATAAGCCGAAATTGTTCATGAAGTTTCTAACGTTTTACTCCCTCAGTTTTAAACTGAGTGTCACTTTAGCAAAAAAAAAATTGTTTCAAAATGAATGTCACTTTACATTTTCAATACAACTTTAACTTTTTTTCTTCTAACTTTACCCTCAATAAATACTCCAACTTTTCTCCCACACAATTTTCAATGCAGCTTTCAGTTTGTCTTTTTCTTATAAAGTAGGGGCAGTTTAGTAAAAGTATTATGTCCAATGATTATTTCATTCCATTTCTTAATCCGTGTGCCAACACCTAAAACGACACTCATTATGAAGCGGAGGGAGTAGATGACTATAAGTTGACACTAGGTTGAGATCCTCTCCATTTATTTTAATAAATGGAGATTACAATTAGGAAAGAGATAAATACAAAAAATATGTTGAGGGTCCTATCATTAAATAGGTCCTACCATCATTAATTATTTTTAAGATTTTTTGTGTCTATATCTCTCCAAATGGAAGAAATGAAGAAGAGATTAAATGGAGAACTCGTCGACACTGATGTTACTTTTTCCTAATTTGATTGAGATAGAGTATGCATGATAGAGATAAAGTTAACATTGGTTAAATTAATTAGACATAGATGATGTGTGAAATTCGCAAGTGCACGGTTCTATCAAAGTAGTAAAATATCGTTCCACAGGGAGTTATTGTAATTACTGATTTTCTTTCTAATTGTGATTAGCTGAAAAGTTCAAGGTTTAGAAGTTTAGCAAATTTGACAGATTGGTCGATATAAAATTAAGATAATAAAAAGCTTCTCGGGATTATTGGTTCTTCATAATGACAAATTACTCACAATCCAAACCTATATTTTCCTCTTAAATTAAATCCGTTTCTAAAGACAAGTTTCTCTAATGTATTTCATGGTTCCTTTCAGAATCCATGAGCATTTTCAAATAACAATCCCGCCTATTCTCATGGTTTATTGTTATTCAAACCCTTTAAGAGCGAAACTTATTGCCTCAATACTTCACAAAACTATTCATTTGGGGTGTTCCCATCAAGTTGTGTCGTCTTGTCTAATTTCATTTGTTCCAATATCAAACTTCATCTTTCGATCCTTCGTTTGATATTTGAGATGATGAAGTAACAACTATTAAACTTCACCTTTCGGTCCTTCGTTTAATACTTGTTACTGAGTTTGAAAACAATGAAATTAGATTAGAAAATAGATTTAAATAAGATTAGGGTTCTAGGCTTGGTTTGATAGGAATTAAGTCATTAGACTCATCCAACAATCCCAAGACCTAGAGGTCTACTCACTCATGGTCATGGTAGATGAAGAAATTAAATTGACGGAATAGAAAGACATGGAAGTAGATTGCTGAATGTAAAAGTGGGGAATTGTAAAGAACAAGGAAATAAAGAACAAGAAATTAAAGCTTTGATCAATTTGATTCAATGGAAAACAACTGTCACAAATATTCCAAGATTCAAAGATGATTTGCAAGTCTGATTGTTCTCTCTCTATATATAGCAAAAGCCAACCTCTAGAAAAGGAAATAGTTCCACATTATAAGGCACTAAAATCGGTCATAAAAACAGCTCAAATCGAAACATAAATTTGCATTGAATCAGCACATAAATATGCATAAAATCAGCACATAAATATGCACCAAATCAGTGATAGAATTTCCCTCTTTTTAACTTTCTTCTAAAACAAGCTTTAATCATGCATCTTAATCCATTGTTTTGCTCAAAGACTTGATCATCCATCATTTGTGATCCTAAAGATAAAACGAACAAATTTGCAGTAAAATAGTTCTAAAAAAAAACTTAAACAAACAGAATTCTATTAAAATAAACAATTAAAAATCATCTAAATTACGACTTATCAATAGACCATGATAAACTTTAGAGGAATAGTGTAACACACCAATTCAATTATTATTAAAATAAAGAAAAAGAAAATAATAAAAAAAAATCTCAACTAACCAATACACACGTGGCTACTTTTTTTCCACTCATTTTTTTTTCTTTCTTCTAACCCATTTCACTCTACCACTTCTATGTTCTCTCCCTCTCAGTTTCTACACTCTTCTACACCCTTCTTCCATTTTTCCTCTTCTTTTCTTTGAATCATCAAATTCTTTTTTAGAAATCAAACCCTCATGAGAAAAATTTCATATTCAAGCAAAGTTATCCCCAAATTCTACAAGTGCTCTAGGGTATAAATTTTGAGTTAGGGAGAAGAATACTCATCTTTTGAAAGTTGCTAATTGAGTTTCTTTGGTAAATACACAAGCCAACCT
>Ga0315913_1007464_pt1 | contig 13116 bp, 7 predicted proteins | sample MpolsnodulesMG_FD_207736 | JGI IMG/M metagenome (GOLD analysis project Ga0315913, IMG submission 207736) | Medicago polymorpha root nodule microbial communities from Los Angeles, California, United States - small nodules | ecosystem: Host-associated > Plants > Roots > Nodule | place: USA... | reverse complement strand
TGTTTGTTACATCTCTATGTCTCAGGTCCAAATCCATCCCATCCACCACACTTTTGATGATTTTCTCCTTAAAATATGATTTTCTTCTTAAAAAAAAGTTAAAAACAGTGGCGCTAGGAGTTGAACCATGGACGAGACCTATAGATAAAGGACTATCTACCACTGGACCACACATTGATTTGTGAAACATTGTCCAATTATCTGATATATATTATCTTTTCAGTCTACTATAATAATAAAATAAAATAAAAATTGGACTGTAATCTGGTGTGGCAGCTGCCACACCATGCCTAACACTAGATCCACCCCTGTCGTTCATGCATGAATTTATTGAAAAAATGGCAGATGTAGTTGGTTAATGGTCATTTTGGATTCCATGTATTAGTTGCAGGACAACGTGATATTTCTGTTGATGATTATCATATTATCCGTTATCAACTTCTAAAAGAGTTGACTGGTGATGATATTAAGCGTTATCTCATATATATTGGTTTGGAGAAACGATTCAACGAGGTCAAACATTCTCTAACTGGTGATGGTATTGACCCTGCTCCACCAGATAAATGGATGATCATATCGGATATGGATTTCCTCGTTGCACAGAGATACAAGCATATGGTGGTTCTAATGTCCATCAATAAACGGTAATTAGAAACTTTTTTCCCTTTACGGGGTGCACCTTGACATATATACCGAATGATGTGTCTAACGCATGTGAATGACAACCATTTTATTGTGGTAGATTTGAAAGATGGTTGTCTAATTCCTCCCACTTTCGTTCCATGGGGATGACATTGTCAAGATGACACAAAGTCGTGAGATTCTAGATATATACATAGGATCATTGCTTATAATGAACTAAGATGGGTGACAAATAATGAGATAATAGGAGATGATGATTTGTTCATTGTTCAAAAACCTTAATCCAAAAGAGAAGGTTTCTGATTATAAGAATGTTGAAGATGGAGTCTGGATTGAAGATGAAAGCCTTGGACTTTATGGTTGTAGCATAGACCTTGGGGATGGCTCTGGTTGAGGCTTTTTTTACTCGGTATAACAAGGCTCGAAAATTCGCAACATTGCGGTCTGACTCATCATAAGTTGGAGTGATGAATGCTGGCCCTCCTGAGCCTTGTAACAATTTTTTGATTGAATTAAGAAAATTTGTCTGTTCCGTTTCACATTTCCTGCCAAATATAACTGAAATAAGATTCAAGAACTTTCTAACAACCACGCAACAATCATGCTTTGTCGATTCCTGTTCCACGCGCACATGATCGTTCTCTAACCACCGCCTCTAAACCGCTCCCTCACTCATATTTTCGCACATAAATACCTCTACCTCCTCATTTCTTTCATTTTTATTTGCATTCTCTCTGAAGGAAACCTTTCTCTTACTGGCCTTCTCACTCTTCTCTCTCCGTCGTGGACATCTCTTTGCGATTCACAGTGCCCTTTGCAATCTCGATCCTCGCAATGCTTTACAATCCGAGGGTGACTGCAATTGAAGGATTGGAAGCAAGCTTCACACCTTCAAAAACAACAACTACACTGTCGACTCCACAAGAACTCCAAGAACACTCGTTCTTCTCTCACACAACACTCCTCCCCCTGATCTTGTCTCATCTCAACTTCCACGAGCTAGCCACGGTGGGTCTTTCACTCTCTGACTCTGCAGCCACCGCTGCCTCTGCCTGGACTGGTCCTTCTAGGATCTTCGCTCCATTAGATGCCTCCCTCTGCACCTGCTTCTCTTGCTCTTTCTCTAAACTCCTTTATGAGTATGTCATGGTCTCTTCATAATTGATTATATGTGACGAAGGTACCAAGATCGAGACCTTGAGTTCAGGCCATTGCATCACCCTCACCTCTGATTCGGTCAATAGAAAGACCATCACAACTGCTAGTGCTAAGGTCTTTATTAAAGGGGTGGAGATCACGCAACCTGATATCTTCAACAACTTCTTGGTGGTTATTCATGGCCTTCAAGGTTTCATCTCTCCGCTCTCTCCATTGCGACGTGGAGAGGATAACCTCGTTCTCGTTCCCGTTCCATCCAGATCATCATTTTGGTCAACATATCAAGACTTCCGGCTCAGTCCAGCCTGCTATAATGTGCCTGATGCTAAGAGATGCCATGCTCCGGATCCGTAACAATGGCTTCAGCATCCTAGCCCTCGTTATGAAGGTGAAGTACGTCGAGCTTGTGACTCATAACAATACAATATGACGGTCTTCGTTGTTGACGACCATCTTCTCCAGTTCTCACTCTTATATCATACTAGCAATGTCAGGTTCCACATTGTGTCGAACCATTTCTTGTCGGCCGCAAAATATATTTTTTAATATAATTATATAAGTTTTTGTTAGTATAAGCTCATTGTCTTTGATATAATTTTATATAATGAAACTTTGTTGCATCTACAAAGACACATAACCATTTTATGCAGTTTGCTGAACTCTATGAGATTTTGGATTATATAATCTTAAAAAAGCATTCAGATTATATAATATGAACGAGGGTATTTTCAGAATTAAATAGGACACGTGAGAAGAACGTAAGGTGGAAAAAGAAATAGTCTTGTTTCTTTGTGGTGGGCTTGAGGCTATGTTTGTTGCCCAAGTCCTAGCTTTTTTTGTTTGTTATTGATCCTCTTAGTTAGAGATGTAAGTGGTTCGGACAAAATCTAATAATCTGAAAAACCAAATCAAACCAAAAATTATTCGATCATTTTTGGTTCAGTATGAAAATCGAATCAAACCGAAGGAAATCAAACTAGGTTCGTTCAGTTCTTGGTTTTCAATTTTGAGATTTAATGAACTGGTGAATTGAATCAACACCAACCTCACATTTTACTAAAACTCTCTCACACCCTCTTGCTTACGCTCAGACCTAACATTTTTTCACTAACACCCGTAGTCTCATTTGATTGTGTAGTCAAGATGACGTTAAAATAGTCTCAGGGACGAAAATGTGCTCCTCGTTAAAATAATCTCAAAGACTATTTTAAATTTCAATACATTGGTGGACTATTGTGGTTGGTAAATATAGATAATTGAAAAAAGGAATAATCCACAAATTATATTTTTAAACAATCAAAACGACGGTTAAATAAAAAAAAATTATATTCAAACACACTTAAAAATGAAACATATGTAGTATATAAAATATGGATACACACACAAACACTAAACTACACTCTATCAGTCAAACTACATTAGATGTTCTTTGCGAAACGCAACTGCATTATTCGAAAATGGAATCTTGTAAATTTTGACCACGGATGTATCTTTCGAAAATGAGCAATCCGACAAAACTAAATGGTGGCTTTTTGCAAATTGGTAGACCAAGTTTCAAACGATACCCAGATTTTCATATAATAAATTATGAAAAAGGATTTTTCTTTTGACAAAATACAAAAATACCAGTATAGCAGTAAATAATTACATGTATAATTAATAGTGCATGAAGACAATTTTGTTAAGTTTTCTACTTGTAAAAAAAATTGTATAGAAGTTCCCAAAAGCTTTAGTTGATAGAGACAATATATAATATGCGCAGAGGTCGAAGTTCGAATCAAACAAAAATAAAACAAATATGAGGGATTCAACACAAAGAAGAGTAAATCTTGCCTAAGAACAACCCCAAATAAAATTTATTTGGACACACACATGATTGATAAAATTTAAAAGAGAAATGATATTAAGTGATGTGACTAAATTATTTCTCTTTTAAATTTTATCATTCTTGTGTGTGCATAAATACTTTTGATTTGGGGTTATGCCCAACTAAGTGTTTCTCCACAAAGAAACTAACAAAATTGTAAAAATACCCTTAAAGTAAAACACATTTAATTTTGACATATTTTTAAAACTCGATATCCAACACAATGACAAACTAATACGAGGGATGCAATCAGACATTTTACTTGTGTGAGCCCTAATTAAATGCGGAATAAAGCTATATATGGACTAACCCACTAAAGTTAGCAACAACAACAATCAAACTTTAAAGGGAACACTCAACTTTAAGATATGCACACTTCAAAGTCTCAAACCAACACAAGTAGACCAACCAAAATGAATTTTATGCATTTTGACATTAATTAGAAGCGTATTTAACAAACTCAACATGATTTCGTCAAACTCACGGTCAGTGTTAATATATGCTTGATCATTTTTTTATTTGATAAGAAAAAATATCAAATACTTACTTGATCATTATTAAATAAAAAGTTATAGTGTTTAAATATATAATTTTAACAATAGGCGTGACATTGTATAGACGAAATGACAAATATACACTGAAACTCACTCACACTAGTAAAGGGGTCGGGGTTCAAACCCTTGTCACAACTTCCAACCTAGTAATTTCGGCATAATTTCTGCATTTTTACCGGTTAAGTTAGGATTCATGGATTCTATCTCTTACTTTTTCATTTTGTACACTTTATAAAGATTTCAAAAATACACAAATAAATAAAAGAGTGGAGGAGTTAAAGGTTTAGGGTTCAACTCATGGCAAGGATAAAAATATTAACATACTAACAATTAATAAACTAACATTTTCATTAAATAAAAAAGGGTTTGTCTAACATGTGCAACATTGCATATGTTAAAGTTACTAAAAATAGTAAATTTTTATTGAAAATAAATAATTATTTATTAAAAAGTTATGTATGTAATACAAAATATACAAGTTCCAATGCAAAGTTACTATTTAAAACTTCTTAACATGTGCAAATTTGCTATTTTTACGATGTCGCTATTTTTATGTTCAGCTATCACTTTTTCTATAAAATAAACTTATATCAATATTATTCAAAGACTTAATTAATGAATTGGTCTCTTAAGTTATTTGTTGGTTACATTTTGGCTCCATAAGTTATTAACGTTACGTTTTGGTCTTTAACTTATACTCTGTTAGCTAAATAAATCATTGCTGTTAACTTTTGTCAAAAAACGTTAAAATTCAACATCAATTCATCATATTCATCATCAAACAAGAAAACTCATCATCTTCATCAACACCTTTCATGAGCTTCATCAACAAACAAAAACTCAAGAAACCCAATAATCTAATTTAAACATCAATATTCAATTTTCCCTCAAATTCAAACCCCTAAGCCCAAATTTTCCATCTTCTAAACCATCTTCTTCCCCAAATAAATCCACGAAACAAACCAAACAACCCCTAGAAAAAGAAACTCAAAATAATCATCTTCAGCTATCTCTCGTTAAACACTGCTAAAAGCAACGATTTATCACTCAAATCTGTATTGGTGCTACACTACCTCTTATTCCTCACAAAATCATTCCAACACACAACCCAAAAGTAACTACCCATAACAACACAAGCCAATTTTTTTAGAACTTTATAACTTTTGATCAATTTCAACAACTATAATCAAAACCCAATATCTCAAAACTTGTAACAAACCCATAATTCAATTACCAAACCCCAAAATTCAATTTACAAAAAAGAAAAGACTTCAAATCAATGGTTCCAGCAAGAGGATGACACAATTTTGAGTTTTGATGAGAGGGATTTGGAACGATTTTGTGAGAAGAATTGGTTGTTGATTATTCAAAGCGAGAGAGAACAAAACGATGAGAATGACAAATTAGTTGGTCATGATTCTGTGAAATGGATTGAATTTTTTTTTTAATAATAATAAGGATTGGAAAGATAAAAATAAGAAATTGTTGGAAAGAAGAGATTAAGATATAAGTTTATAGGTATTGAAATTAGTTTAAATATGAAAAATAAAATTGGGGATTTTTGGGTCATTGAGAGAAGAAGATGACGAAGATAATGAGTTTTCTGGGTTTGTTGATGAAGCTCATGAAGGGTGTTGATGAAGATGATGAGTTTTCTAGGTTTGACGATGAATATGATGCATTTCTGGATTTGATGAGGAATTTTAACGTTTTTTGACAAAAGTTAATGGCAAGGATTTAGCCAATCGAGTATAAGTTAAAGGACCAAAACGTAACCATCAATTAATTAATTAAGCCTTATTGAAATAGCCAAATAGGGCAAGTAGGTTGATGTGGTATAAAAATAGGTTTGTGTTTGGGGAGCACTTAAGAGTATTAATGAGATATTGATCAAGACTCCAAGGAAACCTTAGAGATCGGTTTGTAGTATTTATTTAGCTCATTAATGGAGGACTAACCATTTACACTTCAAATCATACGATCTCTCAAGTGTTAGTCTCTTACTTCATATACATAGATCCACTCACTACACCTCAATCAACCCCAGCCCTCCATCAAGCTAAATCATAATTCTGATTAAAGAGTCGAGGGGAGCAATTAAAGCAACAGAGAATAAATGACGTAACAACCAAGAGACTTTGACACACTAATTATTGAGGGATGAACTAAAACTAATTATTTTTGGATTAGCAATTTTTTTAAAAATCGAGTAGGAAGCATATAAGTCTAGCTGCATCCTTAAGTATCATTTCTCACCTTGTGTCCTCATTGAGCACCCCATGAATTCTTCACAAGTTAGCAACACTATGGTCTAGTTGAGGCCCATATTCTCCTGTAACAATCCCCACTTGAGTCTATAAAGTTGGAAAGAAGACCATCCAGCATCAATAGAAACTGACACAGGCTGAGTAATTACTTTATTTAGTAAATTAAAAAGATAATGGTTGAAAAGCCTTTAGGATGTAATAATATACTGTTTGAAATTTCAATCATGTCTTAATATGTGTTGTAGAAGGTAAAAAGTAAAAAGAGAAATAGAGATAAACGTATACGATGTATTTTGATGTTCAAATAACAGTTGTATAAATTTTGTACAAGTGTATATTTAATGTTGCTAAAATATAAGTTTACATTTATGTAGCCATATGACAAAAATACAAGCTTGAGACACAAGTTACATAATTGGACAGGTTAAGCTGTTGGATAAGAGGAATCCATGGCAATACCACACAAGCCTTCCGTAGCAGCTATACCTCTTTGCATCCTTATGTACCCTTTCTCACCCCACACAGTGCCCCATGAATTCTTCACAATCCAATAATCAGTACCATTAGCACTACCATAACCAACAGCAGTAACACCATGGTCTAGCTCAGTTCCACATTCACCTGTATAAATTCCACTTGAGTAAAACATGAAACTTGAGTCGCTAGCATCAATGGAAACTGATATTGGTTGATTAGCCACAGCTTTGAGAAGCGCTTTCTCGCTATTAACCGGAACTTTCTCATATCCTGTAATCTTAGCCACTGGGGTGGTGGTTGCAGTGTTACAGCTTCCATCAGTTGCTTTATAAGGGTAATTAGTCTCACTTGTGATTCCACCATTTTTAATGATAAACTCAAATCCATCTTCCATTAATCCTCCTTCACATCCTTCGTCTTCACCTTTTGTGTCACAATCAACTAGTTCTTGTTCTGAGAGGGAGACTAGTTTGCTTGTTGTTATTTGGTTGATACCCTCAGTTGCAGCCACTGTTGAAAATGCCCAGCAGCTCCCTTTTGTTTTATTTTCAAGGCAAAATTAGCACAAACATTAATTATTCAATCCAATTAGACTGAGTCACATAAAATAAAATCATAATAAGAATAATGTAGCATGTATAATAAGGGATAACACTTGTGTACCATAATAAGGGTTTAATAAGTATGCACCACCACGTAAATTAATTTTTTTTTCTTTGACATTCAATCATATTTGATGATTATGTCACTTTGCCATATTACTCTATGCACAATTGTCAATAGTAAGGTATGATTGATCACTCATTATGTATAATAAATAAAATGGTTGAATTCAAATGGTTATTTAAGATTGAATTGATCGGGATCAATTCAGATCGATCCTTAATAGAAACAATCTTTCATCAGACTTTACTTACCTCTCGATCAAACTCTAGATTACTATTTTTCCCTAGAAACCGAGGATTAAAACAAAAACAAAAATCATATAATAAAGTACTCATGTGAATGATATTGTTTATAGTTTATCTTACCACATTGACCTTGGTCCTTGATTGGAGTGACAGCTCCTTTTAACCTCCAATCTACAGCTGCTGGAATAGCAGTGACATTTTCATACTTAAACGATGTTGTTGTAAACTCACGAGACATCTTCTTGTAACCATTATGGGAAGCCTTAAATTCTTCAATAGTCAAGTCAGCTAGGTGATTAACACTTAGCTTGTAAGGTTTTTTGTTAGCAGCATTGAATGATTCAATGAACTCAACATTGTCCTTGAATATTTGGAAACGTTTTTCTTTCTCAATAGCATCTTCATACACTTTTCCATGTTCTGCCATCCATTGCTCGTGTCTTTCTTGTAAAGAAGGCGACTCATACAGTTTTCGGGACATGACACTGGTGATACCAGCAAGTGCAAGGAGGAGGAACAGAGCCAATATGTATTGTTTTTGGCTAGTGGAAACCATTTTCTTGTTATCAAAGAAAGCTTTCTTGAGGTATGTGTGTGTTTTAGGGAAAAATGTAAATTGGTATGAATTGAAGGCAATGGTATTGGTGGTTTATATAGAGATCATGTAGAATTTAGATTAATCTGAATGTGCATGGTTGCTTTCTTATTCAAGATTCCTGTCACGGTATATTGCATTTGATAGATTGGTAGTTTCTCTTATTTATTTAATTTATATTATTATTTAAAGAACGTGGTAGGTTGTGTTCTGTCTAAGGGGTATTGCAACTTGGTCAAAATTCATTAAACTATTTAATTAAAGTGTTCTTATCTACGTAAGAAAACAGAATAACCAACAACTTACACAAAATAAATGTATAATATAATATAATATGTATGGTGATTGAATTCCCTTGCACGGAAGTTTGCTGCATGGATTTATACAAGCTACGTGACATTTGTGTATTCTCTGATTTGAACATAATTTGGTAATGCATAGTTGTAGTGCTTTATTTCATTCGAAACTTGCTTGTAGTATTTGCTAGAGTGAATAGTTAAATTGGTCCTAAAAAGTTTGCAAGCATGAGTCAAAATAGTCTTATTTTTTAGGAATTGACAAATGCATTATGAAATTTTGAAATGTTTGTCAAAATAGTTTCTCTATTAGTAACTAAAAAATAAATAAAAATCCGTCTATTACCTTACTATTAGAAAATATAACATAAAATGTTAATTGAAAATGTGGTGTTGATGCCAAATCAATATCAACACTTTATAGACCAAATTTTCTATAATAAACTAGTCCTTACGATGACCTAAATTTATATTTAAATATAATTAAATATATAATGAGTTGACGTTAATGTAAAATCAACTTACAATGTAATTAATATGCCCTAGTTATTATGATACGTCATAATTCTAACAATTGTAGTTAATAGAGGAATCATTTTTTTTTTGGGTACAAAAGAGGGCCAAAGCCTAAAGAGAAAGAAAATTAAATTAAACGGACGTTCGTAGGCATGTAAGCCCCGGAAATATCATCAAACAAAGAGGAATCATTTTTTAATGATATCTTACAATTTTGAGATGCATTCGCTAATTCGTAAAAATGAGAGACTATTTGGAAAATGCTTAAAGTTTTGTGGATTAATTAATTTAACTATTCATTTTTATCTTGTTCTGTCTCCCTCGTCCACTTAGTATTTCTCTTGCTTTCTTTTTTCCAATAAAAAATGGCTAGAACTCCACCAAGACAAGACTAAAGACCATGTTTGGTCAAACCATCAGTCACTTGATTGGTTCCCTTAAAAAATGAGACCACAAGATGTTACCAACTTTAGGCGAAAATGCACAAATTTTCTGGACCAGTTGATAACTTAGCTGACAATGGGCAATCACCATGGATATTCTTAGCAGATTTAAATAAATGAAATAAATGCTCAATGCACAAAACAATCATGTCTAGACAGATGGATGGAGGTCCACATATATAATTTGCTCCTCAACAATTTAAATAGATGTTCAATGCACAAAATAAATAGATGAGGAGAAATAGGGTCTCCTTGTCTCACTCTGCAAGATGCAATGAAATGGTCAAGAACATCACCATTCCAATGCACGCACATTTTCACAAAAGAAATACAATGGTAAACCAAAATCACAAGGCTGGAGGGACACCCTATGTCAAGCAAAACATCATGACTAAAGTTCCATTTAAGCATGTCATAAGCTTTCTTCAAGTTTATTTTTATTGCAATCTGGCCTTTAGAACTTGTTGAAAATAAAGCTACAGTGGCAAGTACTCGTCAAGTGCTCCATAATTCCTCTAAGGCGGGTTACCAATAATTTGGCAATCGTCTAGGCTAAAAGCACCTCATGAACAACCAAACTCACGTTTAGATAAAGGGTAATAAGAGTTTCAATAATTTTGTCCATCCTCACATGATTATTGAAGATGTAAATGATGAAATCACATAAATGCCCAAAAACTACTTTCCCCTAGCTTTGATAAAAAAAATGGCTTGAAGACTATCAAATATCAACCCAAGGAGCCTTACATCCTCCACACGAACCGAAATTTTTTACTACGAGTAATCAGTCTCGCAAAACTATTTATTTTCACTTCTGAGAGTTGAGGGAGAGTTCTAGATAGATAAAATTAATCAAACTCTTCCTCATCTGAAAAGATATTTTTGCAGAATCTAGTCACGGCCTGTTGTTTTCGTATTTTCAAAAATCAGAATTACTACCAAAAGAATTACCGGGGTGAGTCACGACCAGGTCGCTTTCTTTAAGACCAAGTCTCTTTCTTTAAGACGTTTCGCGGCATTACCCAAGTTAGTGCAAGGTAGACTAACAACCACGCCGTCTTCAGGATAAAACAGCCCAGATCACTGTTACGATTACACACTGCACAGTATGTATTCGCTCGAGATATACACCTCTAGTATATGGTTTAATCGTTCGATTAAGACCACTCAAATACGGTACGTAGCCGCTCTATTCGAAACCGAAAGGGACAGAAAGGAGTAGAAAGAGAAGAATGACTCGTCACAAGTCGGAGGGAGAAGAGAGGAAAAGCACAGGAAGTCTCAACTATGAATTTCAGTGTGAAGAATGAGTGGGGCGAACTCTCCTTTTATAGGGAGAGTTAGTAACAGAAAACGAGTGACTTGGGGATTAATTCGACTTAATCCTTAAGCAACCACGTAACCACGTTTTTGTTACTTAATTGGATATATCCAGAAAATTCTGGACACGTTTTGGGTTTCGGATTAGTACGTGTAGCGCTTTCAGATAGTGACTAAATTAATTAATTTAACATCTTCAAGTAACAAAAAAATAAATATCATTTTGACCCAAGCCCAAGCCCAGCCCGACCGGTCGGACGGACGGCGGCGGCGTCGCGCGCATGATATATATGTTTTTGTAAGCGCTCACCCGTTCACAAAAGTGGGTACCCCAAGGGCACACCCTTGGAGGTCACTCTACCCTTATATAAACACTTACTAGTTGGTGTGGCTCACCGATGTGGGACATTTTTAAGTCACACACATACACTAGTTTTTACATTGTGTTTTTCCTTATCCAATTTCTCACTAGATTCAACTAGTGTTCCAACAATCCCCCACTTGACTTTAAAATGGTTTCGATAACTAACGTAAATCTTTTCCATAAGGTTTGCTAATAAACAAAGGTGTCGCCAACAACTTGAACCTTTGCATAGTGGAAGGTATTCTGATTTAACGAGAGTTGCTTACAGCATTGAACTCTATCTCAGACATAGAATCCACACACAAGCCCTTTCTTAGGTGTACTCTAAAAGCCCGTGCGTTTTAAGGCCATGCACGTGTATCCCAGTTTTGACGAATGCTCTAGGAATTCTGCCTCGAAATTCCATAGGATTGGCCTAGGTTCCACATTCGGATAGGTGAGTCTATCAAGGGTACTCCTGTAGCTATGTACCCCACTCAACATAGAGTATAGATCTCATTAAGAGGTGCTATTAACTCATCCTTCTTTCACTGCAGGATCATGCTTTCTATTTCTCTTAGCATGTTCTGTCACTTCATGACTTGTTATTACCCATTGAACCTAAATCTTGGGATCTCCAGTCATGTAGGTCGGGTTACCATCACTCAGTGAACTATAGGCATTAGTCCCATCCTACTGGATGTTTCTCGGACTTTCTCTCTATTTAGTCCTTTCGTCAAAGGATCAGCTAAGTTTTCATTAGTACGTACAAAGTCAACTCTGACCGCTCCTTTAGAGATACACTCTCTAATTGTGCTGTGTTTTCGCCTTATCTGTCGTCTCTTACCATTGTAATAACGATTCTTAATCTTTGCAATAGCCGCGGTACTATCACAATGAATTAACACAGTCGGTAGCGGTTTCTCCCATAAAGGGATCTCAGCTAGCAAGGATCTTAGCCAACTTGCTTCTTCACTAGCAGTAGCCAGTGCTATCATCTCAGATTCCATTGTGGACTGAGCCAGAATGGTCTGCTTCTTAGACTTCCAAGAAATAGCTCCTCCAACTATGCTAAATATATAGCCGCTGGTTGCTTTGGAATCATCCGATAAGGTGTTCCAATCTGCGTCACTGTATCCTTCAATTACAGCAGGATATCTTTGATAATGCAGTCCCAAAGTCATAGTCCCTTTCAGGTATCTCATGACTCTCTCAATTGCATGTCAATGCTCCTTGCTTGGCCTACTTGTAAATCTGCATAAAAGACCCACGACATAGGCGATGTAAGACCCACGACATAGGCGATGTCGGGTGTAGTGCAATCAGTGGCATATCTGAGACTGCCAATGATGCTTGCATACTCAGTTTGTCTGACACCATCTCAAGTGTTATTAAAAAGTTTTACACTTGGATCATAAGGTGTGCTTGCAGGTTTACAATCAAAATAGTTATATTTCCTTAAGATCTTCTCAACGTAGTGAGATTGATTCAGGGATATTCCTTTATCTGATCTAGTAATTTTTATGCCAAGAATTACGTCAGCTTCTCCTAACTCTTTCATATCAAAGTTGTTACTCAACAATGATTTCACAGAGTTTATGGCAGGAATGTTTGACTCAAATATGAGCAAGTCGTCTACATAGAGACATATGATTAAGCAAATGTTTTTATCATACTTGTAATAAATACATTTGTCACTTTCATTTACTTTGAACTCATTCAAAATC
>Ga0315913_1007461_pt1 | contig 13118 bp, 10 predicted proteins | sample MpolsnodulesMG_FD_207736 | JGI IMG/M metagenome (GOLD analysis project Ga0315913, IMG submission 207736) | Medicago polymorpha root nodule microbial communities from Los Angeles, California, United States - small nodules | ecosystem: Host-associated > Plants > Roots > Nodule | place: USA... | reverse complement strand
TTTATTTTAACTTTTGTTCATAATTCCATACTTTTCTCAGTTATGGTACTGTGACATTGTATCAGTCATGATACTGTGACATTGTTTTTAACTTTTGTTCATACATTTATTTCATGCTCATTGAATCCTAAAGTTTGTTATTGTGTTGGTTGTTGTAGGAGTCATGGAGAATTTTTTAAAAAGAAAATTATCATCCCATGAGCAAGGATCTAGTTCTCAACATGTTTCATGTAATTTGGAAGAGTTACCATTAGATCCGGAAAAGCGGCCTAAAATGTCAACATACCATCCAACTGATCAAGAGATAATACGCCAAACATATCTACAAAGAGGACCATGCCAACCTAATCAACATAATTTTCCTCAAAGAAAAATGGGAAATTCAATGAGAAGATTTTGAACCTCCTGACCCTGGGTCCTGGAGACGCCATTGCTTTCATACATATGAGGCACTTGTATAGTACTCTGAGCCTTTTGAAGCCACACCCATATTATTATGTGATCCTTTGCTAACCCACTTTAAGCCTCTATGCAAAATTTACTTTGTTTTTTCGGTGACAAACCATGTTATGAGTTTTGAACCCAACATGTTTTATCTGTTTAATTTTCTTAGAATTAGATAGAATCATAAGTACTTAATATTTGTTTGAAACTAAGTTGTGAGTTATTCTTTAGAATTAACAACATTTTAAGTTTGGGGTGGCTAGTAGAACTTAGTTATAAAAAAAATAAAAGAGGAAAGTAAAATTGTAGAGTTAACAATCAAAAATTAGCCTACTAACTGAAAGAAAACAAAAAACCGGTCCCAATTTTTCCAAATACATTATACTAATTATTGACCAGAATTAACTTAATAAAATTTAATCTTACTAATATATGATTTTATATGAAAAATTTAGAAATCATGTGACGAATTATAATTTTCAAACTATCCATTGTCTTTCCCTATTTATTCATAATATAGAGACATGCAACTAATAATAATACGATGATCTCTAAGCTAGCTAGTCACGATCACATGGTTACAGACACGATATGGTGGGACATTATGCCCGAGTTTGTTCAAGGGGAATTCTTTTGGGACCGATCGAGGTTACTTAATTTTTGTTTTTCGTAATTTTCGCTTTCTATCGAGGGTTTGGTTTGGCCTCCTCTCTTGTGCATATTTTTCCTGTTTTTCTATATATATAATATACAGGTGAGCAACAGAAGATTGGAGTTTTCTGAGGGTACCGGGATGTCCAACGGCTCCTTGATCACTCTTGATTCAGTAAAAAAAACTAATAATAATACAATAATTACCATCAAATAAGATAACAATTGTCTAATTATATTTACTAACATGTATAATTAACAATAGTATGCATATAAAGTTAGATGCATCCAACCTTAATAATAACACTCACAAACTTGCTGTACTTGTAAGCCAAATTTCAAAACTGAAAATGTTTTATTGAACATAATCTTATATCAAATTTAGAGTATTTCATTTAATTAATTAATGAGGTAATCTAAGTGATTAATGACACACACTCGTACTTTTCTTTTTAAGGTTACACTCGTACTTGTGTTGCAAGAATATCCCTCTATCGTTATCTCATTTATATATATGACAACAAATACAATATATAAATGAGGTGTAATCTCCTTAATTAAAAAAATAAAAAGAATATACTGTGGAATACATTGTGTCAAAAGTCGTGTTTAAATAACACAAATGATTTATTGATTTGTATGAGTCGTCAATAATGACGTATGCCCACTTAAGGGCTTAGAATAAAAACAAAGAATGGGTAATATTGAACTAAAAATAGTTCCAAAATGGTGAGTATTGATTTTTGTGCAGAGGTATTAATAAATACATCGTACCGTTCTCAAGAAGAGGTCATACGCAAAGTAAAATGTGGCAATTCAAACCGGCATGGCTTTTTTTTTTTTTTTTTGAAATGGCAAATATTATTTACATCGGAAAAATGCAAGGAGCATTAAGACCGCGGAAACAAACAAAGGAATACAAAAATGACACCGCATATATACGGAATACCGACATGGCTTTCTAGTTTGCTCTTTTGCTTTGCTATGCTTTGATAATTATTGAATCCCATCTCCTATATCCTCCAATTTCTTCTACATTTCCCTAACAAAGGATCAATCACCTGCATCTGGCTACATGGACACAACACAGAGACAAATAAACAGGTAATGCATCTGATTGAAACATATACAATATCACAATTCACAACTACTATAGTTTATTATAAAGATGTTTATTTTAGATATAAGGGATGGATATATAGATTTATGATATTCTCCCTCTTGTATTGTATTTTATCCATTCCCTAAGTTCTTTCTAGCTTGTCCGTGGAACCCACTTGATTGAACCTTAGGAATTAGGACTGACATATTTTTGCTGCTTTACTCCTACCCTTGTTATGCCGGCTTAATAATGGAACACAACAGAATACATATATAACCTTTTCTTAGCTTCAAAGTTAGGGTTAAACTTGATCTCAACTTGCACACTACTCTTCTGTCTTTGATGTGTCAAACATTGCTCGATCACAAATATATATATATAATCACAATGTGGTCCAATACATGCATACACACTCTGGCTGGGTAACATAACATATGGAAGCAATATTCAAGAGATTCCAATTATGTGTTATTTCCTTTCTCATTTTTCTCACTATTCTTACTCAAACCTTCAGCTCAACTGCATTTGATGACACTGAATATGAAGATTGGGAAAGCAATATTCATATACCAAATTCCATCTTAACTTATGGGTACGTATTATTATTATTAGAGTCTCAGGTTGTTAATTCTAATTAACTTTAGGCACTTAATTAAATATATATATATATATATGGTTTTTGGTTTAAGGAGTGAAATGGAGGAAGCTGAATGGCAGATGGTGCAAAAGAAAGGAAACCAATTTGTAGTGAATGACCAACCTTTCTATGTAAATGGATTCAACACTTATTGGTTGATGGTATTTGCTGCGGATGAGTCGACAAGAGGAAGGGTCACTCAGGTGTTCAAACATGCATCCTCAGTTGGTATGACAGTTTGTAGGACTTGGGCCTTCAATGATGGCCAATGGAGAGCCCTTCAGAAATCTCCATCAATTTATGATGAAGTAGTCTTCAAGGCTCTGGATTTTGTGGTGAGTGAAGCAAAGAAATACAGAATCAGACTCATATTATCATTGGTTAACAATTGGGAGGCATATGGTGGCAAAGCACAGTATGTCAAGTGGGGTAATGCTGCTGGCCTTAACTTGACCTCTGATGATGACTTTTTCTCACATCCAACTATCAGAGGCTACTACAAGGACCATGTCAAGGCAAGTTCCTTGAGATGTACCTAAAACTTAACTGTTTTCTTTTAAACTAATTTGGTTCCTATACTATTTCTTGATTGATCCGCTGTGTAGACTGTGCTCAATAGAGTTAACACACTCACAAATATCACTTATAAGGAAGATCCAACAATTTTTGCTTGGGAGCTAATGAATGAGCCTCGATGCACCTCTGACTCCTCGGGTGATACATTACAGGTATTTGAACTCTTTGAAACAAAAGCACGCGCGAGCAGAGCAGCCCCTTTTTAGCGCCAATTTATTAATAAAAATTTCCCTCTATTCTAATTTTTTTCGTATTTTCAAAAAGAAACCCAAACACAATAATAATCATTGCATTCAACTAATAAGTTAATTTTCTGATATCAAATCCTTGAACTCAATTGAATATATTCTCTAGGAATGGATAAAAGAGATGGCATTCTATGTTAAGAGCGTTGATCCAAAACACCTACTGGAGATTGGCCTAGAAGGATTTTATGGCCCCTCAACACCTCAGAGACTTCAGTTCAACCCAAATTCATATGCTCAACAGGTTGGAACTGATTTTATCAGAAACCACCAGGTTCTAGGTGTCGACTTTGCTTCTGCTCATATATATCCAGACTCTTGGTAAGGTTCCTTCCTTGATGAATTTTACTTAAGTATTTATCACATACATGATAGAACTGAAGTTCTGCCAACCATTATTTCTTTAAACATCTTAATATGATAATAACATGAAAATGCACACAAGCCTTTAGGCATGAATTAATTGAATGAATTACCTTGTTGAAGGATTTCACAATCAGTTGCTGATAGCCATATCCCATTTGTGAAGTCTTGGATGGAAGCCCACATAGAGGATGCTGAAAAGTATCTTGGAATGCCGGTTGTTTTTGGTGAGTTTGGTGTATCTGCAAAAGATCCTGGTTATAATTCAACATATAGAGATACACTTATAAATACTGTGTACAAGACAATTCTAAACTCTACAAAGAAAGGAGGTAGTGGTGCTGGAAGCCTTTTGTGGCAGTTCTTTCCTGATGGAACAGATTACATGGATGATGGTTATGCAATTGTTCTCTCAAAAGCTCCTTCTACTTCAAGCATGATATCCCTTCAATCCACAAGGCTAGCTCTATTCAACTCCCTCTGCTCTGAGAGATGCCACTGGGGTTGTAAGAAGAAAAAGGTGTTGCAAAATGTACTCTATGAGGACGATGATTAGTTAAATTGGATGAAATTCAATAAATAAAGGTATAATATTGAAAAAGAATAATATATGCAACATTGATATTCTAAAGTGACAATTTTTTTGAAACAAAGAAAAATGATAAAAAGACAATTATTTTGAGACAGGAGATTATGTTACAATAGACCCACTTCATTTATAATCGAAGAAGCTTCTTAGACGCTTTTTTATTTGATAAAAAAAATCCAACTTTTACTTTTGAAAACATCGAAACTTAATGATAAAATTGTAATTTATGTTTAATAATTAATGTTTATTTTATATTTTCTACGGGTGCATTTGTGTTAACTTATGTTCGTAGATTTCTGTGAATAAAATTATATAAATATATATGTCTATGTTTATTACAAATTTACTAAACTTTATTTCCGGGTATAATGTTCTTGGAATAGAAAAAAAATTCCCAAAGAAAAGAGTGAAGATAGAGTTTGTAAGATGTGAATAATATGTGTAACACCTATTAATTTCCCTATTTTTAAGGTTCCTTAAAAATAATGTTAACCATAAAAATAGGGAGATTAAGGTTGCGTTTGACCCAGCATATTTTAGGCCTAAAAGTTACTTTTGAATCAAAGTAGAAAAAAGAACTTTAATGGTGTGTTTGGTTTGGAAGAAAAGTTGTGAAGAGAGAAAGAGGTGAGAGAGAGTATGTGAAGAGAGAAATATGAGAGAAATAGACGAGATTTTATGTATTGTTTGGTATAAGAGAGATAGGGGAGAAATTGAAAAGAGAGAAGTTGAATGATTGTATGAGTTGACGAAAAAGTCCCTCTCTAAAAAATCTTATATTTGTAGTAAACAGAAAAAGAAAATATAAAAAATGTTAAAAAGTTGTTCGTTAATTGATTTTTTTTTCTTTTCTATTTATTAAAATAATTACTAAAATTACCATTTGATTATGTTACCTGTTTGTGACAATATTTATCATACGTATATTTGGCATATTTTGTTTAACCGTTCATTCGTCGTAACAAAAATACTATACCATTATTTTTCATGAAAAAATATACCTGTTCATAAAAAAAATAACTATACTATAATCTTGTGTTAATCTTGTTTTTTTTTGTTTTGTTGCATTTTATACTTTTTTCATTCACGTAGACGTTCTCTGTATATACATATGTATGTAGAGTACCTTATTCAAAAAAATATATGTATGTAGAGTACCAATGGCTTTATTGTAGTTGTTGATTTACAAAAAGTGAAAAAAGGGTATATAGGGAAATAAAACCAAATACCAGACATCCATCACATTTCTTTGCAGAAGAGAGAAGATTGCAAAAAGTTGTGGGACCCACAGAAATTGGATCTCTCTCTCCTATTTCTATGCTCGCCAAACAAGAGAAATACAGCATCTCTCTTCAACTTCTCTCTTTGCTAACTCTCTCTTCACAATTTCTCTCATACCAAACAAAGTGTAAAACTAAAGTATAAGTCGTTTGATACATTTCAAAGTTTTTTAACTTAAGACGTTTTTTGAAGTTAAAATTTGTTTGATAGAACATTCTGACAAAACTTTGTTTTTTTAATGCTATAATTAACTATAAATTTTGAATAATTTTTTTTTAGGACAAATTTTGATTAAACTTTTAATGTACGATAAAAATTCCAATACATTATATTAAAGAATATATTTTGATATTTTTTTGAAGAAATATTTTGATCATTTTTTATTTTGGTATTGATCCAGTGACCAACATATACTCAAATAGGTATACATAGAAAATATGGTGACTTAGCTTCTACCACGGGATTTTTTCATAAAATATGATCACAACCAAACTACTATGATGTAACAACAATGACTACAATGACAGTGTACTTTCTTTATAAAAGATGACATAGTGTATTTCTTTTTGCTAAGTTTATTTTAATATTTTCTAAAAAAATGAATTTTATTTCTCTGGAGTTTCTACTATACTTGTTATAATAATATAATCAATGCTTGAAAGTTTTATACTACGGCTTAGTTAAAAAAGGTCTATATTAATTCAAAAATTACTCATCAATATGAAACATTTGTATCTTCAAAACAAACAAAAAATATGAAACATTTTCTGGACAAATAAAAAATATGAAACATTGTCACGTACTTTTTTCATTTAATTACAGTGAGACAATTTTGATGAGAATTGACACTTTTATAAAGTATAAAATAAAATAAAAAACAATGATCACCGATTGATAGGGAGTAAAATTCTTTAATAAAAAAATTGATTGTATCAATTTAAATGTTGGAGCCGAGAATCGAAGGACTAAAATCTGAAAAAAGTAGCCGAGTTTTTCTAAAAGTTAATCTCAACTACTTTGTCAAAAGTGCTTAATTTGTATATTTTAGGCAAGAAAAATAAGCAACTTTTTGTATTAAGAGCTTCTCAAAAATTATGTTTAGCCGAACTTCTCCTTTTATATAGTAGAAAAGTTAAAAATAAACTAGGCCAAGCACTACCTAATAATAAAATCATAATAAAAAATAGTCAAAACAACGGAATTAAATCCGTAGGTTTCACCGACAAATAGGAAGAGAGCTTGACCCAATGTTAGAATCTATGTCATCCCATCTTTCAAATTTAGGTTTTATAATAATTTTTTTTAAGGAAGGTTTTATAATAACTATACATTTATGTTTTTTCATTTCTATTTTGGAAATTCCTATTTTTAGAAAACCTTTTAATTTCTAAAACAATTTTTCTCGAAAATTAAAATTGAAATCTAAAATTCTAATTAAAGCCTTAATTCTCTCTTCTTTTCTATCTTAATCTAAAATTATTATTTTTTTACAAAAATAAATGACATTCATTCATTCAAATTGATAGAGTACATGATAAAATGCAAATTCGCTAAGAACAAAAAAAGATGGATATGCGAACAAACTAACAGTATCCATGTTAATAGCGTGAAACTGAAAAGTACAAAAGCTTACACATATGACTATATTCAAGTCTCTGAAATACTCATGTCTCTGGATATGCAACGTGTACGACGCCAAAGTCATTGATTTGATCTGCACTGCATCGAAGCTGATCTGACAATCTGACCTGAACAAAACAAGAAAGACAAACAATGTCGCACATAGACGACAAACAAACCAACGTTTCACTAAGACGGCGAAATCTCAAAATAAAAAACAAAATAGATGTGAAAATCGTTTATTTCTACAAAAGGAAAAGAGAAAAACGAGTTAAAGAGGTAATTTTGGGTAAAAATTGATCATAAATCACCCTTCTTTAGTGGATGAACGAGAAGAAATCTCACAAGAGAGAAATGAGAGAGAGAGAGAGAGAGAGAGAAAGAGGCTCACTTTTGTAGCCCATTTGACAACTTGTGAATGAAATTTATTAACTAAAATTATATTTGAAACCCTAAAAATTGAAAATTTAAATCTTTCTTCTTCTCGGTCGTTAATGAAGAACAGAGGGATTGTAATTTAATATTTTGTATACTAGTGAATAATAGACGAAAATTAGTATTAAAAAGTAAGGAATAATGGAAATAGATAGGAAATGAAAACCAATACAAATTTTCAATCCAAGGAATATGATAAGCTTGGTAGAGAATCGTCATAAGAAACGTGGTTTCTTGATAAGATCAAAGCATAGCTCAACCTAGAACCAAACAGAAACAAATCTCCCAAATTCACACAAAGTGATTTTTTTATTATCAAAATCCATCTCTTTTTATTCAATTTTCGTGTGCCCTTTATACACAAAGGTTCACATTGTTTTTACAAAGGAAAACTTAAAGGAAAACCATAAATTCAGCAAATAATGGTAACATAAATACCTAGATTGATGAATTGTTACAAAATGTTACAAATTGATTGCATCATTGAAAAGTCGCATAATTGTCTTGATTGCTTGGATGATGGTCAACTCTTTCTTTCCTTAAGTGTGCGTCCCCACATTAAGATTGCTTGGATGTTGGTAAGCTATTTATTTCCTTATGTGTGCACCCCCACATCTTGCTCTTGATTGCTTGGATGTTGATTAGCTCTTTAATTTAATCATGTCATGAACTTTACGCCCATTTTACACCATGATACAAACCGAGTTTTCTCCTGAGTCAAACATATGAAATGTAGATAATTTTGTAACTTTTCTATCGCTTCAAATAACACATCAATTGGAATTGCAGAGCTCTAGACATAACCAAAACAAGATAGATATATAATGACCTATGAGAATAACACTTTGAACCGATAATAATTTGGTTCTTCCTTGACTTAATTCTTCTTATCAAGGGAGAGAATATTAGGATCACAACATTCTCTCCCTTTTCAAAAGAATTCAACCTCAAATTTTTAGCTTGAGTACCTCTGAGATCAAAAATAAATCTATAAAATCTGTGACAAGTAACTTCAAATTCAAAGAATTCCACTTTTGAGAACTCTTCATTCTCATTGGAATAATTTGTTGGATTTTCTTCCCCTTGTGATTTGTTGACATAATCATCTTCCCAAAGCACATAATTTTCTTCTATTTGTTTAGAAGTGTGTTCTTCATTCACTTTCTTTCCTTCATGACATAAATAAATGTTAGGAAATTGAAAAATATTAGAAGAAGAATCCCAACATTTGAAAATACAAACCAACTTAGAAGAATGTACTAGTGTAATAGTGGACCAAAAATTCCCAACATTTTTCTCTTCCTGTTCCTTCTCATTTTTTTTCTCTACTTCTTTTTCATCACATTCTTTTGTCTCTTCTCTTTCCTTCTCGTATTCTTCCTCATGACTTTATTTTTCTTTTCTTTGTTTCTCATTTTCTCTAGCAAATTCTATCTCTTTTTTCCTTTTCTCTTTGTCACTCTCCTTTTTTTTCTATCTCTTTTTTATAATCGTTTTAGATTTGAAGGAGGTTTTCCTCTAGTATAATCATTTTTTTCTATCTCTTCTTTACCATTCCTCTATCAATCCTTTCCATCATTTCATCTCTCCTTTTTCTTTGAAACTCTCTAAGAGCACAAGAAGGACTTGATATTCTCTTCATATCCACAAGCCTTGTCTCTCTCCATAATTTATCAAAATATTGAATTGAAGTTTGGATTTCTTGAGACTTTTATTTTTTATTTTTTTATACTTCAAAAAGAAACTCACATGGAGAAATTACAAAGGAAAATATGGAAATGAAAAGGATTTTGAAATTGAAAATAAAAAGAAAAAAATCAGACCCAACGGACCTAGCTCTGAATACCACTTAATAAAGGATCAGAGAGCCGTCGGATGCGAATTAGGAGTCAAGTTAGTGGAAACGGTGGAAGACAAATTGTATATGATTAAAAAGGAAAAATAAAAGATGAAACTGGGGAAATGAATGGTAAATAAGGTGTCACAATCACTTCTAATCCAAGAAGGATTGGTAGACCAAGATAAGTCGCCACAATGGTAAGGAAGTCATTGATAAGATTCGATGGATAAGTTATAATCCAAGAACTCAAATAGGAGAAAACTCACTCAAAATACACATAGTGTATTTTTTTATCAAAAATCTACTTATCTTTTATTCAAGGATTGTGACCTCCTTATAAAGGTGAATGTCACACTCAAATTGCAAGGAATGGAATTGGAAAGATCATAATAATTCAGCCAATAATTCTACAATAATGCCTAGGTTGAAAAGAAAGATAACAAAATGAATGAAAATAATTGTAGGATGGTAGGTTTGAAAGAGGAGGAGTTATAGTAGACTTCCTTGTTGATTACACTTTAAATTGATCCTTTAAAAATTTGAATAATAACACTTCAACGATATTTGATGTGTGTAGCACCATTCCCGTATTTTCCTTATATTTCTTGCTTTGCACCTATTTTGCTTCAGCTCATTATTTTAATCAAATGCTCCATTCAAGGCCATATTAAGTAGATAATTTTGTAAGTTTTCTAACGACCTAAGGATCACCTCCATAGAACATCCAGAACTCCAGATATAGCAAAAACAAGACAGGCGTATCATGAACTGCAAAAATAGCACTTTGAACCAAAATTAATTCGGTTCTTTTATTTCATAATGACTTTATTCTTCTTGCCGAGAGAGAGCATAGGGGGATCAATCCTCTTTTTTTTCTTCAAAGTTTTTGGCTTATGAACATGCTGCCATTAATGAATACGTCAGGCACAATGGTTATTTGTTTAAAGAAAAAAGACTATGTGTGCCCCAATGCTCCATTAGAGAATTACTTGTAAGAGAGGCTCATGAAGGGGGTTTAATGGGGCACTTTGGGGTTGTTAAAATTTTAGAGTTACTGGAAGAACATTTTTATTGGCCCCACATGAAAAGTGATGTCCAAAAGTTTTGTGAAAGATACATAGTGTGTAAAAAGGGTAAATGAAAAGTTTTGCCTCATGGTCTTGGGGCGCATGAGTGTGATGTCCTGTGCAGAAATGTATGTTTCTTCGTCCTTTTAGGTATTTGCTTTCACATAAGATGTTTTGGGACATGGGAACAAAATTTCTCCCTCTGTAATGTCTTCGGAGGCCTCTTGAATCTTCCTTGTTGATCTTCCCAATGGTCTTCACAAATTTTTAGATGTCTTTCTTTTCCGATTTGCATGATTTCTTCTTGAATTACATCAAAACACCCTAGAAATGCTATGTTTCAGGACTAATAGAATTACATGACTTAAATATAGAAAACATTACAAATATCCTGAAATCATAAACAATTGTTCTAATACTCCTCTATTTTGAATGAAATACCTACTAAAAATAATTGAAAAACATGCTAAGAATAACGTAAGACCTATCATCACAACCCCAAACTTAAATTGTTGCTTGTCCTCAGGTAACAGGAAAAAAAAAATTATTCTTTGCATTTTTTTCATGAAAAGCATACCTTTCTAAAGATGTTGCTCAGATTGCCATCTCATCCCATTTACAGACTTGGCTTACTTACCACATTACATCCAAGCGGGACAGACTCAGAGAAGATAGATCACATACTCAACCACACTCTTTTCCAAGATACACGTATGTATCTTCTAAAGCCATTAGGGTTGGTCACGACATTTCCCCACTCCAGTCGTCACATGAATGTACCTTGATGTAAATTTGAGACAATTCTAAACAGACAGAGAAGATCAAATTATATACACAGTTTGAGGTCTTTCAGAGTTGTAGTATGGCTTAGGGTAAGGTGGGATATATTTGGGAAAATAGGCTAACAAAAGAACTTGGAATTAGATTATCAACCTAACGATTCATACTAAACAATTATGTATTGACAACATTCCTTCCTTGAATCAAACAAGATGGGTATTGAGTAGAACTATTTATCTTTTTCAAGATGAGGTTAAAAACCTTAACTGTCCTCTTCAAAGCTTCGCATCAGACATGAGCTTCAACTTTCTCATCCAAAGGAATGATTCACTTGACCTAATGTATTTCAATTGTTTTATTTGAATAAGTAATGAACAATACAAATTTTCTATCCAAATAAAACTATATATTAAAAATTCTAAACACTTTATCTATCGTTTTCATTATCATACATATATCAAATGATATATTACTTTATGAATCACTATTTTTTTACCATTTAGTTATTATATATCTATTTAATAATATAATTTTAATATTATTTCGGTCAAAATAATTGTTATTAAAGCTATTCTTTTTTCAATAATTGAAAATATTTTCATTTCCATCTATATAATAATTTATTTAGAGGGCTTTATTCATGATTTTGTTTTGAAAGTGAAATTTAAAGCAAACTACTATCATTGACTATTGACCATGTGATATAATTTGGGCTTTCTTGTGTGTATATAGTATACATACATTGTTTGGGTTTGAGCAAACTATTCGCTATTTCACAAATACAAACATTGGTGAAAATATAACGCAATTTTATTCTTATTGTATTGTATCTGTTTTTTTTTTTTAAGGAAGTATTGCATTGTATTTGTTGTTTTGTTATGAATAATTCTTTTGACCAAAATAATTGTTTTGTTATTAATAAACATATATGTGACCATTCATTTGATGCATCAATTAAAGTCATAAAATAACTAAATAGTATGCATGATTTGTGTAATGATTCATAAATATTACCTTATATACGTTCATAAGTATTGAGATACTCATATTCTCAAATTTTCAACTTCTTTTAGGAACTAGTAACACACAAAAGTTATTGGATTAAAGAATCTCCTAGCTCTTCAATGCATATCCATAAAATAAAATAAAAACTATTTTCACATTGTAATAGAACTGGGATAACTCAACCAGTCTTGTCAATGAAATATTTAATATGATTTGTAAATTTATGGTTTACAATAATATGTTTTAGGTTAAATTTTCCCCGATACTAATTTCAATGGACTAGTTTGCCTTCTTGAAAAGAAAACAAAAAAAAAATACAATAATGTATTTCAATTGTTCTATTTGAATTAGTAATCTATACTATATATAAAGAAAATAACATCGTTCAGCTCTTTTTGGCTGACTTTTCTCTTTCCAAAAATGCTCTCATAACACATATAACAAATAGATAAGAATAAATTTAAGTATTACAAAAAATATAAC
>Ga0315913_1007459_pt1 | contig 13121 bp, 7 predicted proteins | sample MpolsnodulesMG_FD_207736 | JGI IMG/M metagenome (GOLD analysis project Ga0315913, IMG submission 207736) | Medicago polymorpha root nodule microbial communities from Los Angeles, California, United States - small nodules | ecosystem: Host-associated > Plants > Roots > Nodule | place: USA... | reverse complement strand
TTTCTGTCTTGCTTAGGTTTATGCTTAATATCCTTGCTTTGGTGTATTTTTCTTTTTTTAACAATTTTTGGATTTTTTTTTTGTAAAATCTGGTCTTAAAAACCGATTTTAACCAAAAAATAACCGTTTTAAAACCGGTTTTTATACCAATAAATAACCATTTTTAATCCGGATTAAGAAAAAACCGGATATTTTTTTAAACCAAACCATATCCATGCACACCCCTATTGGCCTCCCATTATTGGTGGCACTCCAACCTCGAGGTAACTCCTTCTGGAGTAGGTTGGAGTAGAGAGACTATCTTCGTCTGACCATCAACTCTCAAACGTAGAGCGGGCAAGCCAGCAAGCCCAACTGAGTCCCATCACCTTATTGCCCCCACTTGGGTTATAAGCTGCCGTTACACAGCTCGGCGCTCATACTCGCTTAATCAAACTTTATAAAGTTAAAACTTATTCCATTTTAGACAATGTGGGACTTCTCTGTTACAAAATATACACGATGTGGCACGCACAACACAAATACCGGGATCAATATCACACTGTGATCCAAATATGTCGCTTTCAAACTTTATAAAGTTAAATTTATTACCATTTTGGAACTAATTAACTCTTAAGTCCCACCTTGGATGGATGTATCTAGTGCCAATTATATTCTTTATTATGGTTGTAACTTTTATCACTTAGTATGTCTTGTGCTTGTGAGTTGTGATCTTTTAGTATATCAGTGTATAATCAAATATCCCTTTTTATCATATAAATTATATACTTTCAATGGCATGCATGATAACTTGGTGAAGCAATTTTATTTCATATCAGTGTGAGTATTTTGAATTCACTCTGGCAATAGCATACATTGGGCCATGATTAATTTCATATTTGATGTTGACAAATATATACTTCCATTAGATTTTATTGTTTGGCCTTGGTCTTTTTACTTATATATTGATTCTTTATGTATTTTACTACTAAATATATTTTTCCATTTGGTTTGTCCTCTTCTACTTTTATTTGTGTCTTTCTTATATGTACATCTTCTACCATGAGCCTTCTTCATTGTGATAATATATAGTAGCTGTGAACCTAAAGTGTGACTCAAATGATATGTTCTTTAAACATGTTTCTGCTTTTTCCTTTGATTGCGGTCAATATCAAGGTTAAAGATAAATACGATGTGTTCCCAAGATGATCATAGCATTGGAGTACTGATTATGTAGATCCAAACAACATTTTTTATTTATTTTTAAATAGTACAATTGAGGTTCTTTGTTGTCAAGTCTAATTTATATGTAATTTAATAAATTTTACACGGGAGAATTGGAATATTTTATTATTCAATTATTTTTCAATGTGTATAAAGTTGGTGTTGAATGTCTCACAATATTCTGTTTTGCTACAATTTTTACATTAGTTATTGGTCACAACTACATATTTAATATTGATTGATATTAATTTTTAGAAAATCATTCATCTCCCTTAGCACAGTACACGCACCTCCCTCCACATTCTGTTCTTGAACTCCCGTTAAACAAACAATCAAACATCCTTTTTCAAAATTAAAATAAATTAAAAGCACCTATTGTGTGTTTTTCATTTTACAAAATATGGTAGAGAATTTATTAATCAATGCATTGTGTTCTAAAAGCCATGATAGACTTCAACAACAATCACCAAGTTGCAATGGGGCACTCGTATCTTCTCTCACAGCCACAGGTTCTTAATCTAACAGGGCCGAACCTTGGGGAGTGCAAGAAACGCTACCGAACCGAGCCTCTAAAAACTACGAGTCTAAAAAAAAATTATAATACCCACCTCCACTTAAATTAAAAAATTATATGTTACTTTTTTTTCTTCAGTATACCTATGAGTTTTTTCTAGACTCTAGTTTCACTTTCTGGACATAAATTTGATGTTATTAAACCACCAATAATTTGAATAATCACTTAATCAGTCAATTTGAAAAACTATTTCATTGAAAGAATCACAACAATTATTTCTTTTTCGCCTAAATCATTCGTTTTCCCCTTTCCTACGACGTAGGAGTGACATTCCAAACGACACCGTTAATTGGCATCATTAGTGGGAGATGGAATGAAAAAGACTCCATATAGTAAATTCCCTAAAAATGTTATTTAGTTAAAACTTAAAATTATATAAAATATGAGAAGAATCGTAAAGTATTTCAGGAACAGTTGGTCTTGATTTTAATAACATCATATGGATATGATAATGGATCAAATAAGAAAGATAAACACCTAGGTGTATAAAATAAATTAGTACATATATCTTTGGTACACTATACACATCATGGGTTTGCTAGTCGTAACTAGGCATTTGTAATATTGCAAATTCTTTTACTAAATCTAAATATTTTCTTAATAGAGCTAGAACACATATTTAGATAAATCATTGAAATTAAGAGATAATGTGAAGGTTTAATTGTTAAGCCATTAATTATCACAAACACATTGAAAAAGACAATATGAATTATATGCGCACAAAAAATTCAACTCAAGTTTCAAACATAAGAGAAACTTTAGAAGTTGGAGCTAGTAAAAGATTTAATTAAGTATTATAGGAAAAAGAGAGAAAAATTAGATTTAAATATAGTAAAACCGTAGATCAAAAGATCAATTCACATGTCAAGCACACTCAAAGCAATGAAAGCCCAGAAAACATGGCAGAACCTAAAGAAGTGAAGCATATTTCACCGGTCAGAAAACCAAATAAAGTTTTAGGAATACCAATTGATCCCATACAACTAGATAATTTATATAAAAGGATTGATGAAGATATGGAAGATTATGATGAAGAAGTGTAGATAAACTTTTTTTTTGAAGGAAGTGTAGATAAACTTGCTTTGGCATGATTTATAACTTCTAGTATAGGTTAATCATTAGAAAGTTCTGATGGAAAATTAAGATGGATTTTTTAGGAGTAAACAAGTAGTGTAAGATTCTCTCAAAAATATTACGATGAAATGTAAACAACTATTTTACAATGGCATATGCTTGAAAAATATTTGAGAGTCATAGAATTAATGAAAACGTGTGGTGGAGCTTAATAGTGTTAGAATTCTTGAATAAAGTGTGGCGGAGCTTAATTTACAATGGCATATGCTTGAAAAATATTTGGGAGTCATAGATAAATTGTAAAGATAACAAAATTGGTGAGACCATCATTGCTTATACGTTAGACGCATTCGACTTGATTTAAAAGTTTATTTTGTATCAAGAGATTTAAAAAGAATATTTTGTGTGTAAAAAAATAGGGTAATGCTTAACGTTACGGGAAAGTCAAACCAAGAAACACACGAAGTAATCTTGTCCCTATATTTTAACCTTAACCAAGGCACGGTCATGATTTCCGTCTTTCACATAACTAATATTTTTCAATTTTATCTAAAGTTGAACACTATGCATTCTCGTTGTTCTTGTGATAATGTTATGTATTGATGTTTTTGTTTCGATTGTTAAGTTTGTCTCCAACTGTGTTGCTTCAATTTATTAAGAAAAATGTGAGGCATTTTCTTATCATAAATGTGATAAAATTATTGATATAAGTGATTAAGTGTGCTAAAAATTTTCATTTGAGGCACACAGGTAACAACGGTTTAACATTGACTTTGTATCATCATAATGAACTTGGTAGAGATACTTGTACCATACAAAAAGAGGAATGATGCACTTGTAGCATATAACGGGGTTCTTGTATCTTTGATTCATCGAAAAAGTATAACACTAATTTCGTATCAAGTATTATACACTCTCCGATCACTATTATAAGCAAAAAACAATTGTTTAAGTTTATTGAATAAATGATGTATCCGGTCATTAATAGACTAACTACATCATTTATTCAATAAATCTATTTTTTTATTTGCTTATAATAGTGACATAAGGATGTAGTTGTTATGAGTTTACCATCGGAGAATTCTTTATACAAAAGCCTAAAATTTAATTAATTAAGTGTTGATAAACTTTTATTTTTTTGGTGCTATTATTTTCAAGTGCTAAAATTTCAGTCTTTACTTTCCATGTGCTAAATTTCAGTCTACTTACATGGTGCTATTGCTTCCTACTTCTACGATTTTCTGCTAAATTTTAGTCTACTTACCTGGTGCTATTGTTCCCTACTTCTACGGTTTTCTGTTTTGGTTTTTATTGATGTTCATGGTCCAAGAAATTGGGAGAATCTTGATAACAAGTCAAGGGATATTCTAGTTAAAAAAGGCCTGCTAGAGAAGTGAATCTTAATTTTCCAAATGACATATTTTAAAGCTCTTAATCTTAATGTTGATGATGTGAGGGGGCAAGGTTATGATAATGGTTCCAATATGAAAAGAAAGTACAAAGGTGTTCAAAAAAGATTTCTTGAGATTAATCCTAGAGCATTATACATGTCATGTGCTTGTCATAGTCTCAATCTTACTCTTGGTGACATGACATATTCTTGTGTTAAGACTATTTCTTTCTTTGGAGTTACTCAACGCTTATATTCATTGTTTTCGGGATCTACAAAAAGATGGAAAATTTTGCTTGATAATGTTCTCGATTTAACTATGAAATATTTGTCTAATACTCGTTGAGAAATTCGAATTACGAGTGTCAAAGTAATTAGATTTTAATGTCTCCAAATAAGATTGGCTATGTTGAATTTTATGAATGTTGTAATAATGATGCAAAGACAAAAAGTGAGGCGGAGAGTTTGATTAATGCACTAGAACATTTTGAATTTTTTGTTGGTATGGTTGTTTGGTATTATATATATTTTTCTATTAATACGGTTAGCAAAAAGTTACGATCTAAGTCTATGTGCATCAACGCTACCAGAAAACGGTTGGGAAACATGTCATATTTTGAAAAATATCGAAAGGTTTGTTTTACAAAAAGTGCGATCTTGCAAAAAATGTTGCACTTGAAATGAATGTTGAGCCAATTTTTCCAACAAAACGTCGTTTGATTAGACAAAAAAATTTTTTTGGAGAGAATAATGAGGAACATGAAAATCACTCACGAAGAATCATTTAGAGTCGACTATTTTCTTATTGTTGTTAATATCTTTGAAAACCAAATTTGAGGAATTGAAGACATTTGAAAGTATCTTTGACGGTAATTTAAAATAAAAATATTTTCATAAGAAGACTTGAACGGTAATTTTACATGAATGTACGCACGCGTGCATGCACGCGCACGCACATATATATAATGTATATCATTTTTAATACGGCATTTAAAAATTATGATTGACTCCCTAAAAAAAAGTTATGATTGATAAAATATTATCCTAAAATATTGATAAAAGATTTTATAATAGAGAAAATTTGTAAGGTATGTAACCTTTTATCAAATAAATTAAATTTATATTAAAATTAGGAATTTGTTATGTCACTCTGTCTTTTATCTACATTAATATAAGCAATGCCAAGTAAACTCTTTCTCAATTCTCAAATCAAAGTAAACTCCTTCTCAATTCTCAAATCAAAGTAGATTTATAAAACTATTGTTAATAATAACGGCCCAATCAGTCCCCGTCTCCACATTCCCTCGTGTCGCTCCTTCTAATGACACAGAGCACTATTATAATGGGAGTGACGACGCCATCACGTGGAAATGGGTGTATGCACCCTTAGTATTTTTCGCCATCCTAACTGTCCTGGTCGTTATCTTCTGCCCTAGGTTCTACAGAAAATGCATCCCAACTCGACCCCCAGTGGCAACTCCAGCACCAGATCAAGTGGTGCAAGCTCCAGCTGAGGAGCCCTAATAATGATTGGAAAATGTTGATACACTGGTAAACTATTGTGCCTATTCTTTACACATTCAGAGACCAAAATGGTCACAGAATAACAAATTTATAGTATGAACTCTTTAATCAATATCTTCAAATATTCGTTTTTTGTCAAAAATAAAACATCAATCAAATGAATGTAAAGCTATCTCTCTAGAGACGTAAATGAAGTGAGTACTGCATGCTAGGCTATATAAGCAATGCCAAGTAAACTCTTTCTCAAAGTAAACTCTTTCTCAATTCTCAAATCATCATAATGTCCCAAGCACGGCGCACTGCAGCCATGGACGCCATCTTTGCACTAAGCATTGTCTTCGCCGAGGTTACATTTATGGGTGCGGGTTGGACCCAAATCAGTCCAACTAACAACATTTCTTCCGACCCCAAGTGTCTTCCCAATCCCAACACCAACATAACCAAATACCTTATTGTCTACAATGGCTTATCCTTCACTTCATTTGTCATGTTGCATCATTGCACTTGCAATAAAAGTGCTTCTTAGTGCATGTACTGCTGCTGTCGCTCGGAGTTGTATCCTCCGCGCCTTAATGATGTTGTCCGCCGTCCTAGCTACGTCCAGGAGTACATTCATGTTGCTTGCCTACACTAATGTGATGCAAATTAAGCTAGGAACAATGGAGTGTGGAAGCTCTCACACTTTAGTTTCCGTCATTCCACTCTTAATAGGTGTCCCTATTTTAATTTTTATTTACACTACCGTTTCTGTGTATGTTTTTCATGTGGAGGAAGAGTGATTAATTTGTGATAAAAGAAGATATTTATCTTATGGGTCATGCTAACTTGTGCCCTTAAGACACATGTTAAGCAAGCGAAAGTAAATTTTTTTTCTTAAAGTTTAGTTTCGCTTTATTGAAATAAACAAATGTAATATAAAGTCTACTTGATATTCTCTATCTCAAATGTATGTGCATTTTTTTCAAAAATAAAATAAAAAAATTAGTTAATCTTGTTGGATACCATTATAAGTCCTATATTGAGTAGATAAAAGTGTTTGATGTCATGAGACTCTTCCACCTAATGAACTAGTTTTTTAGGTTGAACTATCCTCGTGAGCTTAAGTCCTAACTCCTAACAATAATTTAAGAGGATTAGGTGGCATTGATTATTTTCTTCACTATTTTTTTTTTGGTGGCCGGGGTTCGATCCCCAGACCTTACATATATTATGCATTCCCTACCAATTAAGTTAAGCTCAAGAACACATTTTCTTCACTAATTTAGTTTAGAGGCTCAAAGTGGAACTATTATTCTATTTAGGAATTGTCATGTTGTAATTTAATTTTACAAATTATATTATGCATTTCCTACCAACTAAGCTAAGCTCGCGAACACATTTTCTTCACTAATTTAGTTTAGAGGCTCAAAGTGGAACTATTATTCTATTTAGAAATTGTTATGTTGTAATTTAATTTTAGAAATTACATATAAACTACATAGGTGTTTCCTTCGATAGCTTGTGCCCTTTTCTATTTGTTAGACACTACCATGAATCTCAAAAAAAATTCCTGAGCGCAACGGAAATTTAAGGATGTGTTTGATTTGTTAAACAATTTGTATTGGATAGAACAACATAAGACAGGGCAACATGACACAAGGTAGAATAACACATGACAGACTATTATGATATTGAATAGTTTTTGGTCTTATACGATTTATGGTGGACAAAAAACTATTTTTGTATTTTAGATAACTTGTACGTGAAACAAAAAGTTGTGTTGTGATTTAGTGAGAAACAACAATTTTTGTTTTTGTTATGTTCCTTGCACGGACGGCCCTGAGTACAGGTCGGGGGGGCCGGCAACCCAGGATACCACAATTTTAGGGGCACCAAATTTTTTGTTTGTTTTTGTTTTGCACCAACTTTATATATATATATATATATATATATATATATATATATATATATATTATTTTTTATACAAAAAATTAAATTTTTTGAAAATATTTTTTATAATTAAAAAAACAAAACATCAGATAATATTTTTTGAAAATAAAAAAATTATAATTTAGAAAATATTTTTCCAGAATTTAGATAATATTTTTTGAAAACTTAAAAAAAAAAAGATAATCTTTCTCCAGAATTTACCAATATACACTACCCTAAAAAATCTAAAATGCTAGTTGCTGACAAAATTACAAGGGCACTACAAAGTCAATACTAATAAAGGATATGATATTGACTCGGTCTACGCTGATGTGGCACCTTAAGTGAGGTGCCACGTGTTATTTTTATTAATTTTTTTTGCTTTGGGTGGCCAAAACGGCTACAGTTGCAAAACTTAGGGGGCAGTTTTGTAGTTTTTTTCTTAGGGGGCCAAAATCGCAACTTTGGAAAAGTTAGGGGGCTAAAACTGCAATTAAGCCTATTATTTATATATGATATTAGGGACACTCGTTAACATTTTCCTTTATATATTCACTAACTATAGTCATTTATCATTTTATGTGAGTTGGAAGAATACGTTAAATTAAAATTGAAACAAACATCCATTAATAAAATTTGCTAGTCCACTTTTTATTCAAGAATATATATTGGTAATCCTAAATAAAAATTAAAAATTTGTAAGCAAAATATTTTTATTGACAAACCTTTTGCTCCTAACAAAAAAATGATGGTTCAAGGGTGGTTTTCTATCCACGTACGAGTGCCCAAGCTCTCTTAGATTAAAGCCATCAGAGGATGTCTTAACCACCCTAATGTAGATGCGATAGACATAACCCATAGCAGCTTACATTAAGCCGTGTTCCATTAATTTTATGCCCTCACTTGAGTAACAAGCTGGCGTTAATAGCTCGGCGTTAACTCATGCTTATTCTAAGTTTATAAAGTCATATGTATTTTCTGTTCTGGCCTATGTGGGACATTTATAAACTCGGTGTCGTTATTATTTGTGATTATATCACACTATGATGACCCAAATATGTTGCAGTTGAAGCCATAATTCTTCGATCAAAAACAAATATTGTTGTTATAGGTAAAGACTATATAGTATTGGGTCGAAATACGAAGCTCCAAATGAGTGTTTGTATGACTGAAACATAACTATAAAACCTATCGTTGCATGCATGCATGTATTTTTGCTTTAATCAATTAACGGGTTATAATATATGGGTTACTTGTTATTGTTAATTAACATAAATTTTATATAGCATAGCAACCCCCAGTTTATTATATCAAATTAACTTCTTTTTTTGAAGGAATCAAATTTTCTTTATAAACCCCCAGTTTATTTTTCAGCACTGATACAAATCTTTTGCTTAAAATATAAAAATACTTAAATCTCAAATTCAAATACAATCTTGATTATTTCACAAATTATTTACAAACATTGATCAATTGACTTGGAAAATCTCCAACCTGAATAGATCACGATATCTATACCAGAAAAAGTAATAAACTAGACCATCAATTGAAGCACAAGAGACACACAAGATGTCAAATGTATGCACCATTATTCCATATATACTATTTGATATCATACAACTCCTTGAAAGTTAAATACCAAGCTAAGTGCTAGATACTGAAGGATCATCATCATTTTGGCTAATGAGCTTGAATTCCTGCACCTCCTTGAAGTTCAACCATGGCTTCTCTAAAATCTTGGCTTCATACACCTTTTGCTTCCCACCATCCTTTGTCTCCAAAGTGATGTCATACAAGGTTCCAGAAACCACTTGCTTCTTTGCATTTAACACCCTCACAAACTCCAGAACTGCATTCTGCGCATTTAGGCATCAAGGATTCAATCAAGTCAAAACATAGAGAAATATAATATCCAATTAATTTTAGTTAGATTAAATTTCATTAGGATTCTTAATTTTCACGTATATCTAACCACGTCTCATTATTGTGACGTTATATTTGTTCTTAAAATATCTCTATACATATCTACTTTTTAAAGTTAATAAAATATAATTAGGCATGATTTCTAGGCATTTGAGTTTGAATAAATAAGTTTAAAAAAGATGATTTGTGTTTTATCAAAATATATATAGATTTTTTATAACCAAATGTTAATAACTTATTCATAATTTATCAGGGGGAAAGAGAAAATGTTAGTAGCTAAATTGAACATGCACCTACTGCATATAACTCCTTCACGTGTTACAGCCCAAACCAGTTGGATACTCCTTCTAGACTAATACATTAAAAGAAATTAAATTAAATTTATATTAGTGTCTGAATTTGCTCTAAATTTACCATTTATTTACAGTTCATTTATAACAAAGATAAACACAAATCAAAGATTAATAATCCTTTTTTTTGGGTCTAGTAATCTAGTGGTCGGAGCTCACACAAGTAAACATGGAGAAGTGGGGTGTCCGGGGTTCGAACCCAGCCCCTGTATATATTATGCAATGTCCCTAACAAGTGAATCTCAATGATAAATTTCATTAATCTATCATTAATGTTTATCTCTTTACACGGTAAATGAAGAATAGATAAATTTAGCAAATTCAGACTAACATCTAATCTAGAACTTCAAAAGAACTAATAGAGTTTTAGATCATGTGCAAAAATCGATCATGAAATGACCCAATACTAAGAAAAAAAACGTACAAAATGAGATTAAAGTTTTAAAAATCACTTTATATTCTAGACTAAATTTTACAAAGGAAATTGTTCAAACAAAAAACATTATGAAGGAAACAAACAAAGTACAGAACACAATTAAAATGTAAAATGTTAAAAAAAAACCTGTTTGATGTTGTGTTCTTGAACAGCAAAGATGGCAAGGTTATCTATCTCAACACTGTTCTGTGTATATTCCACCTCAGTACTACCACCTAGAGTCGCCATTAATTTAATTTCTATCTTTGATGTGTATGTGTTTTTCCTCTGTACGTTTTGATTGTGTTGTTTTATAGAGTTGTAGAAAGAGTGATTAGTAATTAGATTAGTCAAGAATGGCGATTTGATTTTTTATGATTTTTATATTATCATTGCTTACGCTACGTGTTAACATTTAGATGGATATTCTCTTTACGTTTTATCATTGATCATGGTCAGCGATAATTTCATTGACTTATTGTGAGAGAGTAACCAAGTTGATAATTATTTTATCCTTGATTAGGTTCTAATTTTCAATTCTTATCCTTCAATCTTGCAATCTATTATATTTTAAAGGCTTGATAGTAGTTTTAACCCGTTAACTTTTTCAAAGTTGCGATTTTGGCCCTCTAAGCAAAAAAAACTACAAAACCGCCTCCTAAGTTTTGCACATGTGACAGTTTTGGCCCCCAAGGTCAATTTTGACTCGGTCTACGCTGACGTGACACCCTAAGTGAGGTGCCACGTATTATTTTTTTATTTTTTTTGTCTTGGGGGGCCAAAACTGCTACAGTTGCAAAACTTATGAGGCTATTTTGTAGTTTTTTTTTCTTAAGGGGTCAAAATCACAATTTCGTAAAAATTAGAGGGTGAAAACTGCTATTAAACCTATTTTAAATTAAACAACATTATAAAAAACTGAATGTTTGATATCAACATGGAAAAATATATTACTATAACACCAAGTAAACTATTCTTATATTTGATTTCAAGGAACCCACTGTCATAATTCAAACGATGGATAATTACTAGCAGATCATTAACATTAATTTGATGCTATAAGTATGGATGATTGATTAGTTAATTAACTATAGAATTGCACTTTCTTTACATATAAGTAAATTCTAACAAGTGTCTTAGCCCATTTAATAAGAAACCAAATGTAAAGGTATCTCTTAAAATATGTGTATGTTATACTACCTTTAAATTTAAACTTTAATTTTATCAACACAAAACTGTTTTTTTTAAATCTTTTTTCTTTGTCAGGAACTCTTTGTATCTTAAAAGGTGTTCTTACTACAGTTCTCGTGAACTTAGTTCAATTAGTAAAGACAATGCATAATATATACAAAGTTCGGGAAGAAAAAAAAGCGTTTTTATAACACTTATTACATAGACATTTAAACGCATTATTACTAGCTTACACTACACGTGGAATGAATTATGAGTCAAAATTATCAAATTATGCATATCTGAAAAGATGGTTTATCAAATTTAATCTATACAAACTCAATTAAAAAGTAAGTATGTTGTTTAAATTACCTTCATGACTAATAAAATTGATAATTGTAAATTTTAAAAGTCAAATTTTAGAGATACTATTATTAAATATGAGAAAACATTTTTGCTTATATTTTATTTCAAAAAATATGATTTATTTTGCGTATATTTCAGACATGTTCGGCAAGCACAATAGGACAACTTATAGCAGCTTTTAACTTATAAGTTCGCATTTAGATGATTGTCGTTTTCTCGCAAGTTTATAGCTAAATTTTACTCACTATAGTTGTAATCGCGGTGTGAACAATACCAACGAGGTGAACAATGTGCGCACGCGGACAGTGACCGCGTTATGAATATTCCCAACGAGATGAACGATGTTTATTATGCGAACAATGCTGATGTGAACAATACTTTTGATGAATAGTGCATCGACAAATGAACAAAGCTTGTTGGATCTAAAAAAACAGAAGAAGAAAAAATAATATTCCTTGCTCATGGGATTGTGATGCCCCATGTTCGACTCCCATTTCCTCCTTCACGACATGATCCATTGACAACATCCTTTGTGCATGACTCCATGATGATCATGTCTCTTTTCTCATCCCTCTTGATGGTTAGTGGTCCTCAGTATGAGGTCTCCACGACCAACGTAATGCGTTAGTGGCCTTGACAAAGAATCAACTCCCCTCTCTTCCGTATTATAATGTCACCTAACTTTCGATTGACTAGGAAGTCTTATCATCTAAAAGTTCACTCATCTATCTACCAAGGTCAACTTACAAAATAATTATTTTAGGTGTAAACGCCAATGTTTTAAGATTTTTGGCAACAATGTTATGTTCAAACTCACTTGTATAATTGCTCTTTGTCCGATATATATGACGATTCATCCAAGTATGATATAATCCCTAGAACTTCCAAGAATATGATCCACAATGGATATGATTATCAACCATTTAGGGCTCGTTTGTTACAGATTAAAATAAAAGTGATATTGACATAACATAATTTAGAGATTATATTTTAGAGATTTTATGAAAAATCATAATCTATTTTGCGTTTGTTTAGAAAATCACTTTTTTTAAACAAATAATTTAGTTTGTTTGGATACAACTATATAAAAGGGATTTTTTGATACAAAATTAGTTCAATCTTTTAAACCATTATTTTCTCTCTCCTCTAAAAAAATCTATTTTTTCACAAGCTGCTCTTAATAATTTCTCATTTTAAGTTGTTTTTAGATTTTTTTAGATTCTG